>FSSH01000044.1_pt1 | contig 68381 bp, 75 predicted proteins | sample 1166101 | NCBI WGS metagenome assembly FSSH01 (sample SAMEA32972668, study PRJEB13176) | freshwater metagenome | biome: Drinking water system; feature: Biomass in drinking water that filtered by 0.45 um membrane; material: drinking water | place: USA | collected 2012-12-20 | depth 0 m | reverse complement strand
CGACTTCGCTCAGCCCGAACGGCATTGGGTAGTATCGGCCAATCTCGGCTACGCTGGCGTTTGCGGAAAGGCTTACTTATACTGATGTAAGTAACGACACCGGAGACCCCCATGGCGCTCGCCCATACCTTCAAGGCCAATCCGCATTGGCTGAAGCCGATCCCGCAAAGCGCGATCGGACATATTCCGGGCGAGGACGGGCTGCCTTTGGTCGGCAATACCTTCAAGATGCTGCGCGATCCTGTGGCGTTCGGGCGGCGGATGATTGCGACCTATGGCCCGGTGTTCCGCAACAACGCCTTTGGTGGGCCGCAGGTCAATATGGTTGGGCCGGACGCGAACGAACTGCTGCTGTTCGATCGCGACAAGCTGTTTTCGTCTGAACAGGGCTGGGGGCCGCTGCTCAACCTGCTGTTCCCGCGCGGCCTGATGCTGATGGATTTTGAAAAACACCGCGCCGACCGCAAGGTCATGGCGGTTGCCTTCAAGCCCGAGCCAATGCGCCATTATGCCGAGGCGTTGAACACAGGCATTGCGCGGCAAGTAAGCGGCTGGGGCAACAAGCCGATCAACTTCTACGACGCGGTGAAGGAACTGACGCTAGATCTCGCCGCCGAGAGTTTTCTGGGCATGGATTTGGGGCCGGAGGCAACCCGGATCAACAAGGCGTTCGTCGATGAGGTACAGGCAAGCGTCGCGCCGGTCCGCCTGCCATTCCCCGGCACAATGATGGCCAGGGGGGTGAAGGCGCGCAAATATCTGGTCGATTTCTTCTTGGCGGAGATTCCCAAACGGCGCGCCGGGACCGGACAGGATTTCTTCTCGCAATTCTGCCGCGCAACCGATGAGGACGGCAAGCCGCTCGATGACGCGGCGATTGCCGACCATATGAACTTTTTGATGATGGCGGCGCATGACACGATCACGTCATCGGCGACCAGCCTGGTGATGCTGCTCGGTCGCAATCCCGAATGGCAGGAGAAATTGCGCGCCGAGATCGCCGAGCTGGGGCTCAACGACGATGCAGGGCTGGCTTATGGCCAACTTGACCGGCTCGAGCTGACCGATTTCGCCTTTAAGGAGGCGTTGCGGCTGATTCCGCCGGTGCCCTCCTTGCCAAGGCGCGCGCTGAAGCCCTTCAGTTTTGGCGGCTATGATATTCCCGCCGGCGCTTTTTGCAGCATCGCGGTGGCCTATACCCACAAAATGCCCGAAATCTGGCCCGAGCCCGAAAAATTCGACCCCATGCGCTTTTCGGCCGAGCAATCGAAGGGGCGACACAAATATGCCTGGGTGCCGTTTGGCGGCGGTGCGCATATGTGCCTGGGGCTGCACTTCGCGACGATGCAGATCCGTATCCTGATGGTGCAGTTGCTGCGCCGCTACCGAATCGAGCTGGACGAGGGCAGCGGCGCGGAATGGCAGCCCTGGCCGATTCCGCGACCCAAGGACGGGCTGCCGCTCAGGTTCGTGCCTTTGGCTGAGTAGCAGAAGAGGTTTGTTCGCGCGGAGACGCAGAGGCGCGGAGGGGTTGCGCGATGGACGCGCGGAGCGCTTTCATGGCGATAGGCCGAAAAAAGACTGCGTCGCCCTCGGACGAGCCGCCTCTCCTCTTCCCTTCTCTGCGTCTCCGCGTCTCCGCGCGAACAAAACCTGCTTCTTCTCTGCGTCCTCTACGCGAACCAAAAACCTATTCAGCGGCAACCGACTCCAGTGACGGGTAATCGATATACCCCTCAGGCCCCTGGCTATACCAGGTGCGGAAATTGCCCTCGTTGAGCGGCGCGCCGGTGCGCAGTCGTTCGGGAAGATCAGGATTGGCCAGGAAGGTGCGGCCAAAGCTAACGGCATCCGCCACGCCGGAATCGATCACCGCCTGCGCTGCTTCGGCGGTGACATAATCCGAATTGACCACCAGCGGGCCAGCAAAGGCTTCCCGAATGACGGGCGACAGCCGGGGGACGTCGGTGCGGCCGAAAGTGCCGTCGGGGCCGGGTTCGCGCAATTCAAGAAAGCCGATGCCGATCTCGCTCAGGATCTTGGCAGCGGTCGTGAACAGCGGCGTGGGATCGCTATCATCAACGCCCTGCGAATCGCCATTGGGCGACAGCCGGACCGAGGTGCGATCCGCACCCGCAACCGACGCCACCCGCTCGGTCACTTCACGCAGCAATCGAGTGCGGTTCTCGATCGACCCGCCATAAATGTCGTCGCGGTGATTGGCACCGTTGCGCAGGAACTGATCGATCAGATAGCCATTAGCGCCGTGAATCTGGACGCCATCAAAGCCAGCGGCCATCGCATTGCGCGTCGCACGCTCATAATCGGCGATCACCCCGGGGATCTCCTCCAGGGTCAGCGGCCGGGCGACCTCAAAATCCTGGCGCCCCTCATAGGTATGCGCCTGACCAGTCGTGGCGGTGGCCGAGGACGAAACTGGCTGCTCGCCGATCACTGAACTGTGCACTTGCCGGCCCATATGCCAAAGCTGGGCAATGATCCGCCCGCCCGCTGCATGTACGTGCGCGATCACTGGCTTCCAGGCATCGGTTTGCTCGTCGGTCCACAGCCCTGGTGCAAACGGCCAGCCGAGCCCCTGGCGGCTGATGCCAGTCGCTTCGGAAATGATCAGCCCTGCCGAGGCGCGCTGCGCATAATAATCGCCCATCATCGGCTGCGGGACATTGCCCTTGGTTGATCGACCCCGCGTCAGCGGTGCCATCAAGATGCGATTGGGCGCGGCAATGGCGCCAAGCTGGATAGGATCGAACAGGCTGGGCATGAATGGCTTCCCTGATTGAGCCCTTAAAAGGGCGACGCGACCGAGATAGAACGCTATGCGCCGCAATGCACCATCCTTGGTGCCCAAGAAAATCTAGCCACCCCCAAAAAACAAGCGATCATGGCCGAAGCTACCGCCCCTATCCCGCCCGCCGCGCCCCCCGCTTCCGCATTTGTGGCGCTGTTGATCGGCAATGTCGCGCTCGCCTTTGGCCCCTGGTTTGTTCGGATGGCCGATACTGGACCGGTCGCGTCGGCCTTCTGGCGGATTGCGCTCGCCGCGCCGGTGCTGGTCGCCGCCGCATGGGCAACCGGCTGGCGACCAGCGCAGATATCGCGATCGATCTGGCTGGTGGTGTTCCTGTCGGGGATGTGCTTCGCCGCCGATCTTGCCAGTTGGCATATCGGCATTTTGCGCACCACGCTCGCCAATGCCACCTTGTTTGGCAATTCGACGATCCTGTTCTTCCCGATTTACGGCTTTCTGATTGCCCGCGCCCTGCCCAGCCGGAGTCAGGGCATTGCGCTGTTACTGGCCGCGGTCGGCGCGGCATTGCTGATGGGGCAATCCTATCGTCTCGATCCGCGCCATCTGGGTGGCGACCTTTTCTGTCTGCTGGCGGGGATTCTGTACACCGCCTATTTCGTGCTGATGGCGCGCGCGCGCGAAACAATGGCCCCCTTGGCCGCACTTGCCATGTCGACCATCGCGAGCATTGCCCCGCTGTTGATAGTTGCAATGCTGCTGGGCGAAAAAATCCTGCCCGATCATTGGGGAGTGCTGATCGGCTTGGCATTTTGCAGCCAAATATTGGGGCAGGGGATGATGATCTACGCGCTCGGGAAGTTATCGCCCCTGGTGATCGGCATCGGCCTGCTGATTCAACCGATCGTGGCAGCGGCGGTGGGCTGGATCGCCTATGGCGAACAATTGGGCCCGGCTGATCTCATCGGCGCGATCTTGGTGGCGATCGCGCTGGTGCTGGTGCGGCGGCCCGTGCCCGCGCCGCTTGGCTTGGCCCCGGCGAGCAGCTAATCAGCCCTTTCTGGAGGAGATCACCCATGCCTGCCGCCGCTGCGACTGATGCGACCATCGACGAAATCCGCGCGACACTCGCGCCGCTGATCGCCGATAATGCTGCTTTTGATGGCTGGACCAGCGCCGCGCTTGATGCCGCTGCTGATGCGGCGGGCATCGATCCCGATATCGCTGCTTTGGCCTTTCGCGGCGGCGCCGTCGAGATGATTGATGCCTGGTTCGCCGATGTTGACCGGCAAATGACCGAGGCGGTGCCCGCGGTGGCGCTTGGCCGGATGAAGGTGCGCGCGAAGATTACCGCTTTGGTCGAAGCGCGTCTGGCTGCGGTGGCCGACAATCGCGAATCACTGCGCCGGGCGATGGCGATTCTGGCGATGCCCCAAAATGTGGTGCGGGCGGGCAAGCTTGGCTGGCGCAGTGTTGATACGATGTGGCGGCTCGCGGGCGATACCGCGACCGATTATAACCATTATACCAAGCGGGCGATCCTGGGTGGCGTCTATGCGGCCACCGTCACCGTCTTTCTCGACGATGAGAGCGAGGATTGGGCCGATACCCGCGCCTTCCTGGCCCGGCGGATCGAGGGGATCATGCGCTTTGAAAAGGCCAAGGCCGGCTTCACCGCGCGCACGGCCAATCTGCCAAGCTTTAGCCGGTTTATCGGCCGGTTGCGCTATCCTGCGGTGTGATCGTCCCAGCACCCGCTGAACATCGCGATGCAATCGCCAGCGATAGTGGCGACGATTCCTGCAGATGTTTGGCGCGCGGTGAGGTGCAACACGCTTGGACGGCCCATCTCGGCCCCTTGGCGGGAGGTAAAACGAGCCTCCTCAACGCCATCGATCGATAACAGAAATGCCGCGAGCGCGGCGTTGGCGCTGCCGGTTGCGGGATCTTCATAAGTCCCCGCCAGTGGCGCAAACATCCGCGCATGAAGTTGGTCGGCATTGCGCGCATAAATCAGCAGCGACAGCCTGTCGCCGCTACCCGCCATCTGCGTGCGTGTTTCGCGGAACCGGGCGATGTCGGGCACGGCTTGCGCGATCCCGTCCGGCGTTACGGCGGCGGCGACAAAGTTCATGCCGACCGAAATCTCGGTTGGCGGATGCGGGTCGCTGAGCACCGATTTGGTCGGCAATCCAAGACAGGCAGCGATGGCCGCCGGATCAAGGACTGCAGCGGTCGTAAGCGGTTGTGGAGCCGCGATGCGGGCGCCCGTTACTCGTCCTGTCGCGCTGCGCTGGAGCTCCGCCTCGACCAGGCCGGCGGCCAGTTCGAGCTTCAGACTCGCACCGCAATAATCGCGGCGACGGGCAAGCACACAGGCCGTGCCAACGCTGGGATGGCCGGCAAACGGCATTTCCGCGCTGCGATTGAAAATGCGCACTCGCGCATCGTTGGCGGGATCGCTCGGCGGCAGGACAAACGCGGTCTCACTCAGGTTGAGTTCGGCAGCAAGCGCCTGCATCGTCGCGCTGTCCATGCCCGATGCATCGGTAAAAACCGCAAGTGGATTGCCGCCGAAGCGCTGATCGGTAAAGACATCGACGGTTTCAAAATCGTAGCGCGGCATCATGATCTCCGTGGTCATGCTTCGTTAATTCGCCAAGGAACGAAATGCAAGACGCCGACCTGTTTCGCATCTTGGGCAATCCAAGCCGGCTAGCGATCCTGGACTGGCTTAAAGACCCGCGCGCTCATTTCCTACCGCAAGTCGATGGTGATCTGGTCGAGGACGGCGTGTGCGGACAACGAATCGCTGACAAACTCGGCATCAGTGCATCGACATTGAGCGAGCATATGCGCCAGCTGGTCGGCGCGGGGCTGGTGGCGCAAAAACGCATCAAGCAATGGACATTCTATAAGCGAAATGATGCCCGGCTGGCCGAAATCGCTGCCTTGGTCGCGACATTATAAGGCGGGACGCCGCCAGGGGTTATTGATAATCAATCGCAATACGCCTATCTGCAGGTGATGCAGAGTCGCGTCAGCCTCGAACAGCTTGCCCTTCGTCAATGTGCGACAGTGGCGTCGGTCGATTGGGCGCGGTTGGCGGTGCCCGAAGCGCGCCGCCTGCGCGAACTTGGCTTTGACGAAGGCGTCGGTGTCGAAGTGCTGCACCGTGCGCGGCTGGGTGGCGGACCGATTGCGTGCCGGATCGGCCGAATGACAGTGGCGCTGCGGCGCGCGGTCGCTGGCGCCATCCAGGTCTCCCCGCTTCACCCCGCCGAATGACTCCTGCCCCGCTGGTCGCGCTGGTCGGCAATCCCAATGCCGGCAAAAGCGCCCTGTTCAACGCGCTGACCGGTGCGCGACAAAAGGTCGGCAATTATCCTGGCGTCACGGTTGAACGGCATTCTGGGCGGCTCGCGCTGCCCGATGGCCGGCCGGTCGAGCTGGTCGATCTGCCCGGTGCCTATTCGTTGGATCCCGGCAGCCCCGACGAGCGCGTCACGCGCGACGTGGTGACCGGCGCGCAAGCGGGTGAACGCTTGCCCGATGCGTTGATCGTGGTGGTCGATGCCGCCAATCTCGACAATCATCTGCGCTTTGCGTTGCAGCTGATCGCGCTCGGGCTGCCGGTGGTGGTCGCGCTCAACATGATCGATCTCGCCGAGCGTGACGGGTTGATGCTCGACGCGGCCGCTTTGTCGCGCGAGCTCGGCGTGCCAGTGGTGCCGACGGTCGCGGTCAGGAAACGCGGGCTGGATGAGCTGAAGGCACAGGTCGCCGCGATGGTCGGTCACGGTCCGCTCACGCGCTTGCGCGCCAGTGATGGTAGCGTGCAGGAGGATATCGTCACGCTGCAACGCCGCGCGCGCACGATCGCGGTTGCAGCGACGATATCCGAAACCCCCACCCGCCGCTGGACCCACGCGCTCGATTCGATTGCGCTGCACCCGGTTTGGGGGATGATCCTGCTGGCGACGATCTTGTTCCTGATGTTCCAGGCGGTGTTCAGCTGGGCGAAGGTGCCGGCTGATGCAATCGATGCCGGATTCAGCGCGCTCGGGGCGGCGATCACCGCGCGCTTCGGCGAGGGGTTTTTCCAATCGCTGATCGTCGATGGGGCGATTGCGGGGGTAGGCGCGGTGCTCGTCTTCCTGCCGCAGATCATGATCCTGTTCTTCTTCATCCTGCTATTGGAGGCGAGCGGCTATATGGTTCGCGCTGCCTTTCTGATGGACCGGGTGATGGCGAGCGTTGGGCTGTCGGGCCGCGCCTTCATCCCGCTGCTGTCGAGCTTTGCCTGCGCCGTCCCCGGCATCATGGCGACGCGGACGATCGAAGACGAGAAGGACCGGCTGACGACGATTCTGATTGCGCCGCTGATGACCTGTTCGGCGCGGTTGCCGGTCTACACCCTCATCATTGGCGCGCTGATCCCCAATACGCCGGTGCTGCCGTTTGTCGGGCTGCAGGGCGTGGTGATGTTCGGGCTCTATATCTTCGGCGTGGTTGGCGCGTTCGTGGCGGCGCTGGTGCTGCGCAATACCGTGACCCAGGGTGCGTCATCGGGCTTCATGATGGAAATGCCCAAATATCAGATGCCGCGCGCGCGCGACATTGCGCAGGGGCTGTGGAGCCGAGTCGTCATCTTCCTGCGTCGCGCGGGCACGATCATTCTCTATTCGACGGTCGCGCTCTGGCTGTTGCTGAGCTTTCCCAAGCCACCGGTCGGCAGCCCGATTTCACCGGTCAATTATTCAATCGCTGGCCGCATCGCCAATGGTCTCGCGGTGGTGCTGAAACCAATCGGTTTCGATCGCGACATCGCGCTGGCCTTGATCCCGGCAATGGCCGCGCGCGAGGTCGCGGTCGCGGCGCTCGGCACGGTCTATGCGATCGACAACCCAGACGCCGAATCAGGACAGAAAGCGCTTGCTGCCAATCTGAAGACGCACTGGTCGCTGCCGACCGCGCTGGCCTTCCTGATGTGGTTTGTCTTCGCGCCGCAATGCATCTCGACGATCGCCGTCACCCGGCGCGAAACCAATAGCTGGCGTTGGCCTGCCTTCATGGTTGGCTATCTGTTCGTGCTGGCTTACATCGCTGCAGGAGCGACCTATTGGGGCGCCATCGCACTCGGGCTTTAGGAACAAGAATATGGCGGGCAGCGTCAACAAGGTGATCATCGTCGGCAATCTCGGGCGCGACCCGGAGAGCAAAACCTTCCAGAATGGCGGCAAGGTGGTGAACCTGCGCATCGCCACGTCGGACACGTGGAAGGACAAGAATAGCGGCGAGCGCAAGGAAGCGACCGAATGGCATTCGGTGGCGATCTTCAACGAAGGCCTCGCCAATGTCGCTGAGCGCTATCTGCGAAAGGGCTCAAAAGTGTATATCGAAGGCGCGCTCAAGACCCGCAAATGGCAGGATGCCAGCGGCAATGACCGTTATTCGACCGAAATCGTACTGCAGGGTTTCAACTCGGTGCTGACGATGCTCGATGGTGCGCCGGGCGGCGGTGGTAGCTCGGGCGGTGGCTCAGGCGGCGGTGGCGGCGACTGGGATGGCGGCCGCGATGACTTTGGCGGCGGATCAAGCGCCCCCCGTGGCGGCGGTGGTGGCAATCGCGGCAGTGGTGGCGGCTTTGGCGGCGGCAACAGCGGCGGCGGCTTCCCCGATGATCTGGACGACGACGTGCCGTTCTGAGCGACCAGGCCCGCCAAACCAATGGAGGGCCGGCCATTGCGCCGCGTCAGTTGCTGGTGCGCTCGACGATCCAATCGCCGATTACCAGAAGGTCCATCCTGGTGCGGAGGAAACAATCAAGCGCCTCGTGCGGCTCGCAGACCACCGGTTCATTTTCATTGAACGATGTGTTGAGCACCATCGGCACCCCGGTCATGTCGCAAAAAGCAGCGATCAGCCGATGGTAGCGGGGGTTGGTCGCCGCCGTCACGGTCTGCAACCGGCCTGAACCATCGACATGCGTCACTGCCGGAATCCGCGCGCGCTTGTCCTCGCGTATCTGGAAGACCTGCATCATGAAGGGGACGTTATCGTCCTCCTCAAACCAATCGGCGACGCCCTCGGCAAGCACTGACGGCGCAAAGGGGCGGAAGCTCTCCCGGCGCTTAATCTTCAGGTTGAGAATATCCTTCATGTCCGCCCGACGCGGATCGCCCAGAATGGAGCGATTCCCGAGGGCGCGGGGGCCCCATTCCATGCGGCCCTGGAACCATCCGATCACCTTGCCGTCGGCAATCGCTGACGCCGTATGGAGGCAAAGTGCCGCCTCATCCTCGAAATGCGATACGGTGCAACCGGCCTCGGTGATCGCGGGCGCACGCTCGCTCAGTAGCGCGGTAATCGCCTCCTCGGGTGCAGACGGTCCCCAATAGGCGTGGTCCATGAGGAACGATCTGGCATTGCCGGCCGCATGCCAGTGCGCAAAGGCAGCACCAATCGCCCCGCCAGCATCGCCGGCCGCCGATTGGACATAAACCTGGGTATAGGCTGTCCGGCGACGAATCTTGCCATTGGCGACAGAATTGTTGGCGCATCCGCCCGCAAGCGCGATCGACGTGGTACCGTGGCGCGGCTGGACAGTGTCGAGCAGGTGGAAAAACGCTTCCTCATAAATGGCCTGGACGGATCGCGCGAGATCGCGGTGCGACTGGCGCAGCTGTTCGTCCTTGCCGCGCCGCGGGCCGAGCAACTCTTCAAGCGCCCCCGAAAACAAATCTCCGACCATGGGAATACCGCCATCCCACTGGTAGGGAACGCCCTGCTTGTGATGGGTGAAGTAACGCAAATTGAGCGCGAAACTGCCGTCATTTTTCAGCTTCACGATGTCGCGGAGCTTATCGACCTGGGTAGGCGCGCCATAAGGGGCGAGGCCCATCACCTTATATTCGTCGCCATAATGCGGAAAACCGAGATATTGGGTGAGCGCCTGATAGAATACGCCCAGCGAATGCGGGAAATAGACGCGTCCTTCGATATCGATCCTGGACTCGCTCCCGCGCGCCCAGGCCGCACTGCTGAAGTCGCCAAATCCATCGACCGAAATCACCGTCGCGTCGCGAAAGGGCGAGACATGAAAGGCGGAGGAAAGATGCGCCAGATGATGCTCGATCGGTGCCATCACGCCCTTGAAACCGGGGCCAACCTCATGCGCGAGAAAATCGGGAATGCTCGCGCGCTTGCCGCGATTGCGTAGGCGATCCAGAACAAAGCCAGGATTGGGCCGGGTGCGGGCGACAAAAGCCAGCTTGCGCAGCATATTGGCCCGACTGGCCTGATTATAGGCGACCACATCAACATCGGCGAGCGTCACCCCGGCTTCGCGCAGGACATAGGCAATCGCCTGCGCCGGAAAGCCAGCCCAATGCTTGATCCGACGGAACCGCTCCTCCTCAGCGGCGGCAACCAGTTTGCCATCACGGACCAGACAAGCCGAAGAATCACCATGAAAAGCGTTGAGGCCAAGAATAATCAAACGCTTTTCCTAAGTCAGGTCATGATGAACAGGCGATTTTTCAGCGCGGCTAACATGATTGATTACACGTCGATTATTATAGGATTGCCGCCGACAGCGTCAACGCACTGGCCAGGTCACGTGAAAGTGGCCGTGACAATGGAAAGTTCGGCGGTGGAAACAGCCATGGGGTCGCGGTTTCAATGGCAGTAGAATGACGCCCGGCTTAGCGCAGCCGGGCGATAGCCAGCCCGTCCGCTTTGGCGCGATCCTTGACCGATTCCTCGCTGCGGGTGAGCGCCTTGGCAATCGCCTTTAGCGCCATGCCCTTTTTCGCGAGCAAATGGAGCTTTTGGATCTCGTCCTGCGTCCAGGGCTGACGATGCCGTTCGAATCGTTCTGCCATGCCCTCTCCCGCTTTTGTCGCTTCATCCCTACATGACGCACATAGGGCCGGACATGATCTACCGCTTCTTGATCATGATTCCCGCTCACTGGCAAAAGCTATTCCGCTTCCGCCGCGACGACGAAGGTTCTGGCTTGGCCGTTTCCGCTTATCTCAATGCCCTGGGCACGGCGGTGCCATCGCATGATATCCATCAGGCGTTTATCGGCTGGGCCCGCGCGCAGATCAGCGATCCGCGCCAGCGCAAGCTGTTCGATCGCATGGCGGCGCGCGCGGCGATCGGTCATCGCTGGTCAGTGCTACCGCGCGGCCTGGATGGCGGTTCGCCGGTCGATGCCGGTGGCTTTTATGATGCACCGGTGATGCCGGGAACCGGCGCGCGGATGGCAATATATGCGGAAGCTGCCCCGCTGCTTGGGCTGTCCGCGATCGAAGCGCTGTCGCGGGAGATACCGATCACGGGCATCACCCATCTGGTCGTCGCCAGCTGCACTGGCTTTGTCGCGCCGGGCATCGACCAGATCATCGCCACCCGGCTGGGGCTGGCCCCGTCAGTGGAACGGTTGCTGATCGGGTTTATGGGCTGTTATGCCGCCGTCGCCGCGCTCCGCACCGCGCGCCACATCGTCCGCTCCGAACCGGGGGCGCGCGTGCTGGTGTTGTGCGTTGAGCTATCGACGCTGCATTTGCAGGAAACCAGCGAGATCGAGCCATTGCTGGCGATGCTGCAATTTGGCGACGGTGCTGCGGCGGCCTTGGTGACGGCGGACCCAATTGGGTTCGAGATCGGCCAGCCCTTTGCAACCACCTTGCCGCGATCAGCCGAATTGATCCGCTGGGACATTACCGATCGGGGTTTTGCCATGCATTTGTCTGGCGAAGTGCCCGGGCGGATTGCGGCCGGGCTTGCCGATCCAGCATTCGCCCGGGCCGCAACCGGTGGCCGCGCCCCGGCGGAGATTGATGGCTGGGCGGTGCATGCCGGCGGACGATCGATCCTCGATGCGGTCGAACACGCGCTGGCGATTGATCCGGCGCGGCTGCTCGCCTCGCGGCAGGTGCTGGCGGACTATGGCAATATGTCATCGGCAACATTGATGTTCGCACTGGCAGGCCTGCTGAGCGGGCCAGCGATCAACGACGGCGTCGCGCTGGCATTCGGGCCCGGGCTGGCGGCTGAAGGCTTTGGCTTCAGGCGGGCGGCATGAGCAAACTCCGCCACCGCGCCATCGCCGAGGAGCTGATGGACGCCGACGATCTGACCGCCGAGACCTATGCGGCGGTGGTCAGCGATCTGGCGCGGGTGAACGCCGTGACGATGGCAGCGCGACCAACGCTGGCCTTTCTCAACCGCGCGACCAAGGGCCAGACAGGTCTGAAACTGCTTGATGTCGGCTTTGGCGATGGCGATATGCTCCGCCGGATCGCTGGCTGGGCCGCGCGACGCGGCATCCAGGCGGAGCTGGTCGGGGTCGATCTTAACCCGCGCAGCGAAATGGCCGCGCGGGCGCATACCCCCGCCGGGCTGCCGATCCGCTATGTTACGGGCGATTATGCTGATCAGGCCGGTGGCGATTGGGACGTTGTGATCAGCAGCCTGGTCGCGCATCACATGACGCCGCCGCAACTCGTCGCGTTTCTGCGCTTCATGGAAGCAGAGGCGCGGCGCGGCTGGTTCGTCAATGATCTTGACCGCCATGGTTTCGCCCATTGGGGCTTCCCGGTGCTGGCAACCCTGATGCGTTGGCACCCGATCGTCAAACATGATGGCACCTTGTCGATCGCGCGGTCCTATCGCGCCACAGAATGGCCGATCATCCTGAGAAACGCCGATATCGATGCCGCGACTGTCGCGCGCTATTTTCCGTTCAGATTATGCGTCGAACGCCAGCGCTGATCATCGGCGGCGGGCCAGCAGGAGCGGCGACCGCGATCCTGCTCGCGCAGGCAAAGCTGCCGCACCTGCTGATCGAGCGCACCGCGACGACCGGTGACGCATTGTGCGGCGGCTTTCTCAGCTGGCGCTCGCTCGACTCACTGACGGCACTCGGCATCGATCCCGACACGCTGAACCGTGCGACCCTGGCGACCGCGCGGCTGTTCGTGGGGGGCGCGGTCGCAGAGGCCGCCTTGCCACGCCCGGCGCGCGGTGTGTCGCGCCACCGGCTCGATAGCGTGATGATGGCGCAGGCGATGGGGCAGGGCGCCACCGTCGAACGCGGCGCAGACGCCCGCGCGATCGAGGGCGACACGGTGCGCCTCAACGATGGCAGCGCGATGTCAGCGGCGGCGATCTTTCTCGCGACCGGCAAGCGCGATTTGCGCGGCCTCGCTCGCCCACCAGAGGCGCAACAGGCCGATCCGTCGCTCGGGCTGCGGGTGCGCCTCAGCGCGTCACCAACGCTGCACCGGCTGCTCGACGGCGCGATTGAGCTGCATCTGTTCGATCGCGGTTATGTCGGGATCAATCTTCAGGAGGATGGCAGCGGCAATCTTTGCCTGGCGGTGCATCGATCGCGATTGATCGAGGCGGGCGGCCCGGAGGCCCTGCTCCGCGCGCTGGCCATCGAGTCACCCGCGCTCGCTGACCGGCTCGCCTGGCGTGCGCCGGGGCCGATCGATGCGGTGGCCAATGTGCCTTATGGCTGGCGGATGCGGACGGGCAGTGTCGGCCTGTTTCGGCTGGGCGATCAGGCCGGCGTCATCCCGTCGCTGGCTGGTGAGGGGATGGGGATCGCCATCGCCAGCGGCATCCGTGCAGCGCAGGCCTATGCCCAAGGCGGGCCGAATGCCGCGCCCGGCTTTCAGCGACGACTTGCGCGCGATCTAGTGCGGCCTTTGGGGGTGGCCGGGCTGATCCGCGCCGCGGCCGAGCACCCAGCGGCCGCCCGCCACCTGATCGCGCTGGCGAAAAAGGCACCGATCATGATCGATATCGCCGCCCGGCTCACCCGGATCGCGCATTCCCCGATTGACGCGCCGCAGCCAGAATAAGATGCTGGCGGCTATGGACCATATCACGCTTTCCGAATCCGAATGGCGCAAGCAGCTGTCGCCAGAGGCCTATCACGTGCTGCGCGAAGCCGGCACCGAGCGCGCCTTTACCGGCCAATATAACGACAACAAGGCTGACGGCATTTACCACTGCGGCGGCTGTGGACTTGCGTTGTTCGACAGTGCCGACAAATATGATTCGGGATCAGGCTGGCCGAGCTTCAATCAACCAATCACCGCAGCGCATGTCACCGAACACCGCGATACCAGCTATGGCATGATTCGAATCGAAGCATGCTGCGCGCGATGCGATGGCCATTTGGGTCATGTTTTCCCCGATGGCCCCCCGCCAACTGGCCTGCGTTACTGTATGAATTCGCTCTCGCTTGATTTTCGGGCGCGTGACGGTGGTGCGCCCCGCTGACCGCTTGTGAGTGGACAGGATAAGCGGTATTCCCCCGCTTCTTCATGGCAAACTGGTCCCTTTCCCGCATCCCGCCCGTGTGGCGCCGCCGTTTTGTGCTGGCGGTGCAGATTTGCGGCGGGCTGTTTGCGCTGGGGCTGATCGGGCTGATCACCGCCGTTTATGTCGCCAAGGCGCAATTGCCGAGCTTTGACGAGCTGAAATCATCCCCCAACGGCCAGACCATCCGGGTGCATGCCGCCGATGGCACTGTGATTGTTTCCCTGGGCCCAAGCTATGGCGACTGGCTGCCTTTTGATCGCATCCCCGCCGTGATGCGCGATGCGACCGTATCGGTTGAGGATCGACGCTTCCGGTCGCATCCCGGCGTCGATCCGGTTGCCTTGCTGCGGATCACGCGCTTTGCCATCGTCAATCGCGGCAATGGACGGCGCTTGCAGGGTGCATCGACGATCACCCAGCAGGTCGCGCGCACGATCTTTCTCTCCAATCGCTATACCTTTGGCCGCAAGCTACGCGAAATGGTGCTGGCGCTGGCGCTGGAGCGGCAATTCACCAAGGACCAGATCCTCGAACTTTACCTCAACAAGGTGTATTTCGGCGGCGGCGCTTACGGCATCGATGCCGCATCGCGCCGGTTTTTCGGCCATGGGGCGGATCGTCTGAGCCTGTCCGAAGCCGCGGTGATTGCCGGGCTGGTCAAGGCGCCATCGCATTATTCCCCGACTGCCGATGCAGAGGCAGCGATCGGGCGGGCCGGTGTCGTCATCGGCATCATGCAGGAGACCGGCGCGATTACGGCCGAACAGGCCGCCGCAGCCGATCCGTCATCGGTCAAGCTCGCCCCCGAACCAAAGCAGAATAGCGTCCGCTACTTCACCGATTGGGCGCTGCCCCAGCTGGAAACGCTGATCGATGAAACGACCCGCCCGCTTGAAGTGTGGACCACGCTCGACCTGCCGATGCAGCGCGCCGCAGATGAAGCGATTCGCGGTGCCGCGCCAAAAAATGCCCAGGGCGCGCTGATCGCGCTCGATCGTGACGGCGCGGTGCGATCGATGGTGGGCGGCAAGGATTATGTCGCTTCTATTTATAACCGATCGACCCAGGCGGTGCGCCAGCCGGGATCATCGTTCAAGCTGTTCGTCTATCTTGCCGCCTTAGAAGCCGGCCACCGCACCGAAGAGATGGTGACCGACGAACCGATTACCATCAATGGCTGGAGCCCGCGCAACAGCTCAGGTCGCAACGCCGGCGAAGTCACGTTGCGCACGGCCTTTGCTTATTCGATCAACACCGTTGCAGCCAAATTGGGCCAGGAAATCGGCTTTTCGACGATTGCGGACATGGCCCGCCGCTTTGGCATCACCACGCCTGTGGATACCCATCCCGCGATGGTGCTGGGCACCGCCGATGTCCGGCTGATCGACATGACTCGCGCCTTTGCCTCGGTCGCCAACAAGGGTGTCGCGGTAACGCCCTATGGCATTACCAAGGTGACCGCCAATGGCGTGACCATCTATGCACATGAAGTCGATCGTTCGCAGGTGCTGGTCGCGCCCAGCGTCGCGGCACAGATGACCGATCTGCTGCAGACCGCCGTCAATACCGGAACCGGCCGCGCCGCGCAGATCGGTCGTCCGGTCGCTGGCAAGACGGGCACCACGACATCGAACAAGGATGGCTGGTTCCTGGGCTTTTCGAGCGGGCTGACAACGGGCGTCTGGATGGGCCGTGACGATGCCCGCACCGTCCCCGGCCTGCAGGGCGGCACCGCCCCCGCGCGCGCTTTTGCTGCGTTCATGAAAGTCGCGGTTGCCCGCCGCCCGGTTGAACAGTTCGAAACCGCCGTCACCCTGCCAGAAGAGGGTTTGGCCTTTGATGAACAAAGCTATTTCGGCGCACCCGACAACGGCTTGTTCATTGATCCCGATGGCAATCCAGTCGATCCAGCGGACGCGCCGCCGCGCGATGGCAGCCTGGTCAATCCCGATGGCGGGCCGATTGACGACAATGGGGCGCCCGTCGATGAAGGCGATCGTCCGCCGGCTCAGCAGCTCGATCAGGCCTGGCTAGACCGTGTTCTTGGCCGATCGTCTGGGCCACGCCCGGCGCAGCCTCCGGCACCCGCACCAACCCGAGCCCCGCCGCCAGACCGGACTCAGGAGTCGCGACCCAACCAGTGAAGCGCAGCGCCGTGACGGCGCAGCCAGATCCGCGCGGTTGCCGCATCCTCGCCGACCAACCGATCGACCAGCGCGTGAAAAGCGGGACTGTGGTTCATCTCAACACGGTGCGCCACTTCATGCGCCACCGTCGCCCGCCGCACCCGATCGGGCATCAGGATCAATCGCCAGCTATAGCGGATCGCGCCGCTTGACGCGCAACTGCCCCAACGACCGCGCGGGTCGCCAATCGCAACGCGGCTCACCGAAACACCCAGCCGCGCGGCAAATTCTTCGGTTTCGCGGCTCAGCAAAGCAAGCGCTTCACGCCTCAACCAGGTGGCGATCCGGCGCGGCAGCCCCTCGATCGGGCCGCCGCAATGAAGCGCGTCGTCAATCCGGACAATCCGCCGGGGGGCGGCGCCGTCCCAGCAAATCGTCACCAGAGCATCGCCGATCGGCAGGGTTGCGCCGGGCACAAAGGGGCGCGGCACCGGCAGTTTCGCGCGCTGTTCAGCGATCCATTCGCCATGGTCCTCTGCCCAGCGCAACGCCGGAGCCAATGCAGCGCGTTTCGGAATCGTCAGGCGAACCTTTCCGGTTGCAGGATCGACGCTCAGCCGGGCCCGGCGCGCGCGCGGGTGGCGGACAACGTCAATCTCGCCGCTCATAATTCCTGATCGATGAGGTGATGCTCTAGCTCGCCTGCATCATCTTCCGATATTGTCCGCCCGCGTACCGACATGCCCGCCCGGTGAATCGAATCGCGATCACCCGATACCAGATAGTGCCAGGCTGGCAGCGGCAGGCCATCCTCACGCAGCCGATAGGCGCAGCTGCTCGGCAGCCAATCAATCTCCGCCAGCTTTGCGGGGGTCAACCGAACGCATTCGGCGACATAGGCGTGGCGATGCTTGTAATTGGAACATTGGGCGGTGGTGCGATCGAGCAGCCGACACGAGACATTGGTGGGCAGCAGCTCACCCGTTTCCTCATCCTCTAACTTGTGGACGCAGCATTTGCCGCAGCCGTCGCACAGCGCCTCCCACTGGGCACGATCAAGCTTGTTTAGGGGGGTGTCTTCCCAGAATTTGCCCGTCATCGTGCCCATCGCTCAATATCGGCGACCATATCAGCCGGGGCTTTGTCCTGCGGCAACAGCGCAAGCGGCTTGCCGTCAGGGCTGAATAAATAGGCCTGGCGGCTGTGATTGACGATGTACCCGCCATCGGGCCGCTTCGCCTCGGCCTGGGAATAGATCGCGAATTCATCCTTCACGGCCTTGATCTCGGCGGGGCTGCCGGTGAGCCCGACCAACCGGGGATGAAAGGCAGTGACGAACTGCTTCAAGACCGCCGGGGTATCGCGCTCTGGATCGACGGTAATGAAGATCGGCACGATGCGCGCCGCCAGCGCTGGATTGCTCTTTTCCAGGCTGTGCATGGCAAGCGCGATATTCTGCACATCGACCGGGCACACATCAGGGCAATAGGTATAGCCGAAATAGAGGATCCGATACTGGCCAGCGAAGTCGCGATCGCTCACGCTTTTGCCATCTTGATTGGTCAGCATGAACGGCCCGCCAATCCGGGCCCCGGCAAGCGGTGGCTGGGCATTTTGCGCGGCGGGCTTTGTCGGCGAACACGCAGCCAGCACCCCGGCAAACAACAGGAGGGAGATCAGACGCAATTTCTCGTTCATGGCGGAGCCAGCCATGATCTGTTATCAGGCGGGGTGCAAGTGGTGCAGCGCACCATGACAAAGGCAACAGGGATTTGATGCAATCATGATGGCAATGGTTCGGTTGGCGGCGCTGGCGATGCTTGTGATGATGCCCGGCGTTGCGTTGGTTAGCCCAGCGGCGGCGCAGTTATCGCAATCACCAGGGTCTAAATTCCTGTCAGCGGTGAAGGAAGAAAAGAATAACGAAGTGGTTGCGGCTCTAAGCGTTGGCGGCGCGACGGTCGTCAACACCCGCGACTTTTCAAGCCGCGAAACCGCCCTCCATATCGTCGCCAAGCGTGGCAACCTGCTGTACACGCGATTTTTGCTGCAAAAGGGTGCGGATCCGAATTTGCGCGACATCAAGGGCAATACCCCGCTGATGGTTGCCGTTAGCGGTGGCTTTGCCGATTTGATTGCACCGCTTGTTGCCGCCAAAACCAATGTGAATCAGGGTAATGATAGCGGTGAAACCCCGTTAATCCGTGCCGTGCAGCGCCGTGATCTGGCAATGGTCCGCGAATTGATCGCGGCGGGTGCAGATCCGGATCAGGCCGATTCGCTCGCGGGGAAATCGGCCCGCGCCTATGCCGATGAGGATACCCGCACGCCGGCGTTGGCCCGGCTGTTCGTCGACATCTCCAAGCGCCAACGCCGCGCTGTTTCCGGGCCGACCCTATAACGGCAACACTGGCCCGGCGATGATCCGGGCAACCTCGCCAAAATCATGCGCGATGTCGTGGACACCGATCTGACGCAGGACCCGTTCATGATCGCGCGCGCAGTGCATGCCCGCGCATAGCCCGATCACATGCGCTCCAGATGCCACAGCGGCGGTGGCACCAACTGGCGAATCCTCAAGAATAACGCAGTGCTCGATCGCCACGCCAAGCGCGCTGGCCGCGTGGAGATACAGATCGGGCGCAGGCTTGCCACGGCTGACATGTTCCCGGCCGCTGAAGATCATCGCGCCGAAATCATCGCGCAGCCCGATATGCTCCAAATGGCGGCTGATCCAGCGGGTCGAACTCGATGATGCGATCGCGCGCGGCAAATGAGCGGGCAGTGACTGGACAAAGCCGATTGCACCGGCGACCGGATCAATCCCCTCTGCCATCACGCGGGCATCCTCGGCCGCGCGGGCGGTGTGAAAATCGTCGGGCAACGACCTGCCGATCCATTTTTCCACGGCGGCATGAAAATCCTGGTCTGCCAGTCCCATGAACTGGGCCATGGATTGTTCAACCGTTGTCGGATGCCCGGCGCGGCTCAGATAATCGGCGATCTGGCGATTGCCGACATATTCGCTGTCGATCAGCACGCCGTCAAAATCGAAGATGATACCGGCGAATTTCATCCACGTTCCCCAAACAGCGCACTGCCAACGCGGATATGCGTGGCCCCGATAGTAATTGCCGTTTCATAATCGCTCGACATGCCCATGCTGAGCCCGGCAAGCCCATGATCGCGCGCCAGTTTGGCGAGCAGGGCGAAATAGGGCGCGGGTTCGATCATCGCCGGGGGAATGCACATCAACCCCGCCACCGGCAGATCAGCCTCGCGCGCCTGTGCAATGAGCCCGGCGAGCGCGGCGGTTGGTACCCCGCCCTTTTGCGGCTCATCCCCGATATTGACTTGCAGGAAGCACGCCGGGCGTCGGCCCGATTTGTCCATCGCGCGCGCCAAGGCCGCTACGAGCGAAACCCGGTCCACCGAATGAATCGCGTCGAACAGCGCCACGGCCGCCTCTGCCTTGTTCGATTGCAGCTGGCCAATCAAATGCAGCGCAAGCCCGGGCGTCTCTTCGCATAGGGCTGGCCATTTTTGTTCGGCTTCCTGGACCCGATTTTCGCCAAAGACGCGTTGCCCAGCCGCAATGAGCGGGCGCACCGCATCAGCGGGATGCGTCTTTGATACAGCGATCAACATGGTCGCGTCGGTGGGTCGCCCGGCCTGCGTCGCAGCGCTCGCCATCGCGGCGCGGATCTGGGCAAGGCGGTGGGTGGGGTCGCTGTCGTGCATCGCCGTGCTATAGTCAGGGTGATGCGCACCCGTCACCCCAAGATTCCCCCTATGTGGCTGATGACGGATGAGCGGATGGGGGATGGCCTTTGGGCGGCGCTTGACCGGGTGCCGCGGGGCGGCGGCATCATCTTTCGGCATTACAGCCTGGATCGTCAGGCGCGCCGGGTTTTGTTTGAACAAGTGCGCCGAATTGCACGGCGGCGGCGGTTGACCTTATTGGTCGCCGGGAATGACGGGCTGGGCCGGGGGAGCGATGGCGCGCACGGGCGATCGGCACGGCAACGCTACGGGATCAAAAGCTGGCCTGCCCATAATGCTCGGGAAATCATCGCAGGGCGGCGCGCGGGTGCCGACATGATCCTGATCTCGCCGATTTTTGCCACCCGGTCGCATCCTGGCGCTGCTCATCTGGGGATTGTGCGCGCTGCCGCGCTCGCAAAGCTTGCACCGGGCCGCATGATCGCGCTCGGCGGTGTTGGACCCCGCCAGGCAAGACGGCTGGTGCAGGCAGGATTTCAGGGTTGGGCCGCAATCGACGCGTGGCAATCAATCGAGAAAAACGCCTAACGGCTTAGAAGCGCAGCGCCGTGCCGATATAAACAGCCTGACTATCGCGCCGGTTATCGGTCAGCCGTTCAAGCCGGTTATTATTTTCGCGCTTGTAGCGCAGGCCAGCCGTCAGATCGATCTGGCGCGACAGCGAATAAGAGCCGCCAACGTCAATCGCCATGCTGGGATCATCCGCCACCAGCTTGGGCGAGTCGGCAAGCGGGCGATCAGCCGTCGCCCTGATCCGCGCCGATGCGCGCGTACCGGTATAGCTGAGGCCCAACCCCACTGATTCGCGGCTACCGGGTACCCCGCCCAAATCAATCCGCGCGACATCACCTGACAGGGCAAACCGCTTCCACCCCACCGAAACGCCGAGATTATAAGCGATTGGCACCAGGCCAATGCTCGAATCAGGCGTAAGCTCGACAGCGCCGACGCGCTGAGACTGACGCGAGGCAAGCGACGTGCGCGCGCGCACCGCGACGGTCACCGGGCGGCTGCTATTGCGGCGCGATTCGGAAGGCGTGAAGCGGAAATCGCGTTCATCCAGGCCACTGCGTGCTAACAGCGCGGCAAGTTTTGGATCGGCGGACGCCGGCGTAAAGGTGGAAATGCTGCGGCTTGTCAGCGCAGGATCGCTCGGCGACAGGCGATAGCCCGAATCCGGCGCGCCGAACGCTGGCGCAACCACACCGGCGACGACAAGCGCCCCCAGCAGCTGTGCAGCGATGATTCGACGCTTGATCACAAAAACCCCTTCACGCTCCATATAGCGGGTATCACGTTTCTAACCAGCCATGCCACAAGCGGAAATCACTTTATGGAGAGAGTGTTGCATGTTGCCCACAACTTTGCCCGGCGCGCTGCCGCGCGGGCCGTGCTTGCGGCTGGCGCGATACCATCTATAGATGCCGTCCAGACCCATTTTATTCGTCCAGGGAATAGCCGATGACCCGCCTGTTGCGCACCGCGATTGTGGTTTCGCTCGTCCTGCCGCTTGTCGCATGCGGCGGTGGCAAGGACCGCCCCCGTACTGATCTTGCCGCCTCGCAAGTCACCACGATTGGCGTCAACAGCTATTTGTGGCGCGCCTCGCTCGACACGATCAGCTTCATGCCACTGCTGCAAACCGATTCAAATGGCGGCGTGATCGTTAGCGACTGGTATGCCAATCCAGCCTCCCCCGCCGAACGCATGAAGGTGACGATTTCGATCCTTGATCAGGATCTGCGCGCCGATGCGCTGCGCGTCGCGGTGCTGCGCCAGATCAACCGCAATGGCCAATGGGTCGATGCGCCGGTGCGCGCGGCAACCGCGCAGAAACTGGAAGACATCATCCTGACGCGGGCACGCGACCTGCGGCGCGCCGCCATCTCCGGCTAAAGGAACGATCATGGCGTCGCGCTTCAACGCGCTGAAGGCGGACGCGGCCTGGCAAGCGATCTGGGATGAACGCCAGACGTTCGCCGTCAAGGCCGGGGCCGCAGCGGGCGACGATCATCGTCCGCGCTCTTATGTGCTTGAGATGTTTCCCTATCCGTCGGGGCGCATCCATATGGGGCATGTCCGCAATTACACGATGGGCGATGTCCTGGCGCGCTATCGCCGGATGATCGGCCATGATGTGCTCCATCCCATGGGGTGGGACGCGTTCGGCATGCCGGCCGAAAATGCCGCGATGGAAAAGGGCGTCCATCCCGGCGACTGGACCCGCGCCAACATCGCCAACATGAAGCGCCAGCTCAAGCAATTGGGCTTCGCGCTTGATTGGTCGCGCGAGCTGTCGACCTGTGAGCCCGATTATTATGGGCATGAACAGGCGCTGTTCCTTGATCTGTTCGCAGCCGGGCTGGTCTATCGGCGGGAATCGGCGGTCAACTGGGACCCGGTCGACATGACCGTGCTCGCCAATGAGCAGGTGATTGACGGGCGCGGCTGGCGCTCCGGCGCGCTGGTCGAGCGCCGCAAGCTGAGCCAATGGTTTTTGAAGATCACCGATTTTGCCGACGAGCTGCTCGACGGCCTCGGCACGCTTGATGCATGGCCCGACAAGGTCAAACTGATGCAGGAAAACTGGATCGGCCGCAGCCAGGGGCTGGCCTTTCGCTTCGCCTTGTCCAATGGCGATGCGGTCGAAGTCTTCACCACCCGGCCCGACACGATTTTCGGCGCGAGCTTTGTTGCCGTTGCCGCCGATCACCCGATCGCCCAAGCCGCCGCGCAACATGACCCGCAAGCCGCCGCGTTTATCGAGCGATGCCGGTTGGGCGGCACCACTGCGGCGGAGATTGAAACCCAGGAAAAGCTGGGCTTTGATACCGGGCTAACGGCGACGCATCCCTTTGATCCAAGCTGGCAATTGCCCGTTTACATCGCCAATTTCGTGCTGATGGATTATGGCAGCGGCGCGGTGTTCGGTGTGCCCGCGCATGATCAGCGCGATCTCGATTTCGCGCGCAAATATGCGCTGCCCGTCACCCGCGTCGTCTCGGATGGCGATCAGGATTCACCGATATTTGCAGGCGACACCGCCTATACCGGCCCCGGCACGCTGGTGAATTCGCATTTCCTGGACGGCATGGATATCGAGGATGCCAAGCGCACCGTGATCCAGCGTGCCGAGGGCGAAGGCTGGGGCACTGGACGCACGATCTTCCGCCTGCGCGACTGGGGCGTCAGCCGCCAGCGTTATTGGGGCACGCCAATCCCGATCATCCATTGCGATGGCTGCGGCGCGGTGCCAGTGCCGCGTGATCAACTGCCGGTGGTGCTGCCCGACGATGTCAGCTTCGACATTCCCGGCAACCCGCTCGATCGCCATCCAAGCTGGAAGCAAGTCGATTGCCCGAGCTGTGGTGCGGCCGCCCGGCGCGAGACCGATACGCTCGACACCTTCGTCAATTCATCCTGGTATTTCATCCGCTTCGCCAGCCAGCCAAGCGACAAGCCGTTCGACAAGGCAGAGGCAGAGGCCTGGCTGCCGGTTGGCCAATATATTGGCGGTGTCGAGCATGCGATCCTCCACCTGCTCTATGCCCGCTTCTGGACGCGCGCGCTGAACCATATCGGCCAGCTCAATGTCGTGGAGCCCTTTGCCGGGCTGTTCACGCAAGGTATGGTGACGCACGAAACCTATAAGTCCGCCGAAGGACTTTGGCTTTCGCCCGAGGATGTGATTGCAGCGGATGGCGGACTGGTCACGCGCGACGGCGGTGCGCCCGTCACCGTTGGCCGTGTCGAGAAAATGTCCAAATCCAAGAAGAATACCGTCGATCCCGAACCGATCGTCGCGCAATATGGCGCGGACGCGGTGCGCTGGTTCATGCTGTCGGATAGCCCGCCCGAGCGCGACCTGCCCTGGAGTGAATCGGGAATTGAAGGCGCATGGCGCTATGTCCAGCGGCTGTGGCGGCTGTTGCAATCGGAGAGCGGCGGCGAAGGCCGCGATGGCGCGCTTGACCGCAAGCTGCACCAAACGATCGCTGGGGTGGCAGGCGATATCGAGGCGCTCAGCTTCAACAAGGCGGTGGCGCGGCTGTATGAACTGACCAATGCGATTGATCGGGCTGCGCCATCGGCGTCGCGCACCGACGCCATTCAGGGGCTGCTGAAATTAGTGTCGCCAATGGTGCCGCATATCGCCGAGGAAGCCTGGGCGGCGATGGGCGGTGAAGGGCTGATTGCCGATGCGGCATGGCCAGTCGTTGACCCGGCCTTGCTGGTGGTGGATGAGGTAACAATCGCCATCCAGATCAACGGCAAGCTCCGCGATACGCAAATTGTCGCCAAGGGCATGTCACGTGACGCGGTAGAGGCAATGGCGATGGCCAATCCGCATGTGCAGCGGATATTGGCAGGTGCCACACCGAAAAAGGTAATCGTCGTGCCTGATCGATTAGTGAACCTCGTCGCATGAGGCGGCTTCTCACCCCGGCATTGCTGCTGGCGCTGCTCGCGGTGCCAATGGCGGGCTGTGGCCTGCACCCGCTTTATGCTGGTGGTGGCGGCGGGCGGGTTGCGGTGGCATTATCGCAGGTTGAAGTCGCGCCGATCGCGGGCAAAGCGGGCTATCTGGTCGGCAACGCCATTCGCGATCGGCTGGTCAGCAATAAGGGCAATCCGCCGCTCTATCGCCTTGAAATCAAGCTGGATGACAAGATTATCGGGCTGGGCGTGCGCAGCGACGACACGATCACCCGCGAACGCCGCACGCTGCGTGCGCGTTATCAGCTGATCGATCTGGCCAATGGTGCGGTGCTGCTTGATGCGACCGCTGGGTCTGATGCTGGTGTTGACGTCGTCGGTTCCGAATATGCGACGATCGCGGCGGAGGATACCGCGCTGGAACGGCTATCGGCGATCGTCGCCGACCAGATCGTCGCCCGCATGGCGCTTTATGCAGAACGGACGAGCCAAGCCGGATCGTGAAGGCGACCGCCAACCAACTGCGCCAAGCGCTGGACAGCGCCAATCCGGCGATCCGTTTCTATCTGCTGCACGGACCCGATGAATCGGGCGCCCGCGATCTTGCGCTGCGGCTGGCGCGGGCAATGGGGACGGATGCCGAGCGAGTCGATCTCGACGGGGCCAGCCTGAAAGCAGATCCCGGCCGCCTCGCCGCCGAAGCCGCCTCACTCTCGCTGTTCGGGCGCGCGCGGCATATCCGGGTGACCGCGCTTGGCGAGGAAAGCCTTGATGCCGTGGCGATGTTGCTCAGCGCGGTGCGCGCGGGGAATCCGGTGGTCGCCATCGCCCCAACCCTGAAGGCCGCCGGCAAGCTCGTCAAACTCGCGCTAGCTGCGGATAATGCGCTGAGCTTTGCCTGTTACCCGCCCGAAGCAGCCGATGCTGACCGACTTGCCGCCGCCATCGCCAGCGAACATGGGCTGCGCACAACCGGCGGCACCGCCAGCCGCTTGTTTGCCGCCAGCGGGGGCGATCGCGCGGTGTTGACGCGCGAAATTGAAAAGCTGGCGCTTTTTCTCGACGCCGCGCCCGAACGTCCGGCAACGCTCGACGATGCCGCGATCGACGCCGTCGGAGCCGATTTGGGGGAAGCCGAAATGGCACTCGCCATCGAAGCCGCCATTGGCGGCGATGCGGCCCGATTGGGCAGCGAGCTCGCGCGCCTCAATGAAGCAGGGGTGTCGATGGTGCCCTTGATGCGCGGCTTGGTGCGTCGGCTGATGACATTGTCAGAATTACAGGCAGAGGTGGCTGCCGGCGCATCAATTGCTAGCGTGATTGAGGGGCCCCGCGTCTTCTTCAAGGAAAAGGCAGCGACCGGTCGCGCGCTCCGCCACTGGACGCCACAACGCCTGAGCGGGGCGATTGACCATTTGCGCCAGGCCGAACGTGGCATGATGGGCGCCGCAACCGCTGGCAGCATCCTTGCCGAAGCAGCCTGCCTCGCCGTGGCGCGGGCAGGGCGATCCGCGCGTTAGAGCTTGTCGCCGCTCAGCCGCTGGCAAATCATGTCGAGTTGATCGAGCGTCGAATAACCAAGCGTCAGCGTGCCGCCCTTCGCGCTGAATGCGATACGGACCGACAAGCCCAACAGATCAGCCAGCTGGTTTTCCAGCGCGACAATATCATGATTAGGTCCCTGATCAGCTGATCGGTCCCCTCGCCCCGTCGCCGGCTTGGCGGCGCGGGCCAGCTTTTCGGTTTCGCGCACCGATAATTGCTTAGCGATCACGTCGCGCGCCAGGGACTCGACATTCGCTGCCCCGATCATCGCACGGGCATGGCCCATGCTCAGCTGGCCGTCGACGACCAGCGTCTGGACCGGCGCGGGAAGCTCAAGCAAGCGCATCAGATTGGCGACATGGCTGCGCGACTTATGCACGATCTTGGCCAGCGCTTCCTGGGTATGGCCATAATCGCCCACCAGCCGGGCATAGGCTTCCGCCTCTTCGATGGCGTTCAGATCCTGGCGCTGGATATTCTCGACAAGCGCCACTTCAAGTGTCTCGGCATCATCGAAATCACGAATGATCACAGGGACTTCATGAAGCCTGGCGCGCTGGGCGGCACGCCAGCGCCGTTCCCCCGCGACGATTTGAAACCCCTTGCCCAGTGGGCGGACGACGATCGGCTGGATCAGGCCGCGCGCGGCGATGGAATTGGCGAGCTCGTCAAGCGCTGCTTCGTCAAAGCGGCGGCGCGGCTGACCGGGGTGCGGGGTCAGCGAACCGACCGGCAACATCCGCAGACCAGGCGTAGTCACCGCACCGGGGGCAACGGGCTCTTCGCGTTGGATATCGCCCATCAATGCGCTCAGCCCACGACCGAGGCCAGGCCGCGCCTTGCGCATGGACGGCACCGCTGCGGTGGTGGCTTCCTCGGTCATGCGGCTTGGGCATCCCTGGGTGCAGGCTTGGGCAAGCGCGCGATCAATTCGCGGGCGAGCGCGATATACGCTTCTGAGCCCGGGCAGCGGTGATCATAGATCAGGGCGGGCAATCCGTGGCTGGGGGCTTCCGACAGGCGGACATTGCGCGGAATGACCGTATCGAAAACAACCTTTCCCAATACCGCGCGGACATCCTCAGAAACCTGCTCGGTCAGGCGGTTACGGCGATCATACATGGTGAGGGCAACGCCCAGGATCGACAAGCCCGGATTGAAGCGGGTGCGGATCCGCTCGACAGTGTTGAGCAGCTGGCTTAACCCCTCAAGCGCGAAAAATTCGCATTGCAGTGGCACCAGCAATGAATCCGCGGCGACCATTGCGTTCATCGTCAGCAACCCAAGCGATGGCGGGCAATCGATCAGCACCACATCCCAACGATCGCCCGCGCGCGAAAACACCTTGTCGAGCCGGTGGGTGCGTTCATCAAATTCAACGAGCTCGATTTCCGCGCCCGAAAGGTCAACCGTTGCTGGCACGATATCCAAATTGGGCACGCGGGTGGGGATGTAGCTGTCCTCGAGCGCAGCCTCTCCGATCAACAGATCATAGGAAGAGCGGTCTCGATCAGCCCGGTTTATACCCAGCCCGGTCGAACAATTGCCCTGCGGATCAAGATCAATCAGCAGAACATGCATCCCCGTCGCCGCCAGCGCAGTGCCGAGATTAATAGCGGTCGTCGTCTTGCCAACGCCACCCTTCTGATTCGCAATCGCAATGCATTTCATCGGCGGGCGATACCCTTTGCAGTGATGATCAGCGAGCTTGGTTCGGTAATGCTCTGTTCCACGTGAAACGATCCATGCCACGTCCGGCGGGCAGCTTCCACCTCTTCCGACGCGCGCGGCCCTTTTGGCAACAACCAGAGTGTCTTTGTTGTGGACAAATGCGCGCCTGACGCCAGCACTTCAGGGAGTGCGGCAACCGCGCGCGCGGAAATAACCGCACCAGCGCCGCGATATTGCTCTGCACGCGCCGCGACGACGGTCACTTGATTGCTGAGGCCGAGCGTATCAACCGCCGCTTCCAGAAACTGCGCCCGCTTGCGGCGCGGCTCGATCAAAGTCACGCGCCGATCGCTCAAGACCGCCACAACAAGCCCCGGAAAACCAGCGCCGCTGCCGATATCAATCCATAGACCTGAGTGTTTGGCGGCGAGCGGAATCAACTGGGCCGAATCGACGATGTGACGGCTCCACAACGCATCAAGGCTCGATGCCGAAACAAGATTCTGTAAGCCAGCTTCCGCCGTGATCAGGTCGGCAAAGCTCGCAAGCAATGTTTCACGTGAAACATCAAAATGGGTCCGAATCCATTCCCTGGCGTCGTCTTCGGTCATGCCGCGATCCGCCGGGCATGCAGCAAGATCGCTGACAAGGCAGTCGGCGTGATCCCGCGAATCCGTCCCGCGGCTGCCAGTGATGCGGGCGCCGCCACCGTCAACCGCTCGACCATCTCGATCGACAGCCCAGGAATAGCGGCGAAATCAAGCGATCGCGGAAGCATCATCGATTCATCCCGCCGCAGCTGCGCAATCTCACTATCCTGCCGCTCTAGATAAGGCGCGTAGCGAGCATCTTCGACAATTTCCGCCACCAGCGCAGGATCGAAAAAGGCTGAAACAGCAGGCGCGACCTGCGCAATCGTCACGCCCGGAAACCGCAACCAATCATAGGCTGAACGCTGCGCTCCATCATCGACGATCGCCGCGCCGCGTGCGATGAGCATTCTGCTTGGGATGACGTCGCCAAGCGCCAGCTCGATCGTCGACCGTGCAGCCTCGCGCGCAGCGATATGGGCACGACGCGACGGCCCCAGGCTCCCGGCTGCAGCCGCAATCGCACCAAGCCGAGTCTCGGCATTATCCGCCCGCAGCCGCAGGCGATATTCAGCCCGTGCCGTCAGCATCCGATAGGGCTCGGTAATGCCATGGAGGACCAGATCATCAATCATGACGCCAAGATAGCTGCTCGCCCGATCAAGGATGACCGCCGACGCCCCAAGCGCATGACCAGCGGCATTCAGCCCGGCCAGCAACCCCTGCCCCGCCGCTTCTTCATACCCCGTCGTCCCATTGATCTGGCCGCAGCAAAACAGCCCCGGCAGCACGCGGAGCTCAAGCGAGGGGTCAAGCGCACGCGGATCGATATGGTCATATTCGACAGCATAACCGGGCGTCACGATCTCGGCACGTTCAAGCCCGGCGATTGACTGGATCATCCTGTGCTGCACGTCCGCGGGCAATGATGTCGAAATGCCGTTGGGATAGACCAAATGATCATCAATACCCTCTGGCTCCAGGAATATCTGATGGCCGTCACGATCGCCAAACCGATGGATTTTGTCCTCGATTGACGGGCAATAACGCGGACCCGCCGCCCCGATCGCCCCACTAAACAAGGGAGAGCGATCAAGTGCCCCACGGACAATGTCGTGGGTCGTGGCATTGGTGCGCGTGATGGCGCAGAATAGTTGCGGCAATTGGCGCCTGCCACTCATCGGCGACATGGTCCAGCCTTCGGCATCTGACGGCTGCTCATCAAGCACCGCCCAGTTGATCGTCCGCCCATCCAGCCGCGGCGGCGTCCCCGTTTTCAGCCGGGCCATTGGGAGGTCAAGCGCGCGAAGCTGCTCCCCGAGCGTCGTCGCAGCGCGCTCGCCCCAGCGACCGCCTTCATCCCTGCTTTCCCCGCAAAACAGGCGGCCACCCAGAAAAGTACCCGTTGCGAGCACAACCGCCCGCGCCGTCAGCTCGCGACCATCCGCCAGTACAACGCCGTGAAGCCTCCCGCCGGTAACGCGCAGAGCAGCGGCCTCTCCAGCGACGATTTCAAGCTTATCCTGGTCCGCCAGCATCTGCTGGATCGCCTGCGCATAAAGTCGACGATCGGCCTGGACTCGTGGTCCCTGAACCGCTGTCCCCTTGCTGCGATTCAGCATCCGGTAATGGATGCCGGCAGCATCGGTCGCCCGCGCGATGAGCCCGTCAAAGGCATCAACCTCGCGCACCAAATGGCCTTTGCCGAGCCCACCAATCGCCGGATTGCAGGACATCGCGCCAATCCGCGCGGGATCAAAGCTGACTAATGCGGTACGTGCGCCTCTTCGCGCAGCGGCGGCCGCTGCTTCGGTGCCCGCATGGCCCCCACCCACCACGATGACATCATATTCCATAGGCTATGTTCGCTAGGTGGTGCGGGCGCGCGAGTCAAAAGCGTTCCACGTGAAACATCACTTGCCGATGCAGAATCGCCCGAACAGCGCATCAAGCATGGCTTCGACATGGGTAGCGCCGGTAATCTGGTCGAGCGCCAACCGCGCACGGCGAAGCTGCTCTGCGATGATCAGCAAGTCATCCGCCCCTGCTGCCTGGACGAGCGCCTCATGGCAATCGATACACAGCGATCGTTGCCGCTGATTCAGCGCGATTTGATCCTCGCGCGGCAACAGCTTAACGGCTGCCTCGGCAATAGCCGTCCACAAAGCCGCTATGCCATCCCCACGATGCGCCGATATCGCTAGACGGCCCGGCGGCGCCAGCGGGCGCTCATCAGCGCGTGGCCAAAGCCATAGAGTTGGGCAGATATCGTCGACAGGAGGCGAGTCATCGCCGAGCCAAACCAGAATATCCGCTGACGCCATCGCTTCACGGGCGCGCTCAATCCCAATCGCCTCAATCGGATCGTCGGTCGCCGCCGCTAGCCCGGCTGTGTCAGTCAGCACATAGGCAATCCCGTCCCGAATGATGGCGGCCTCAATCCGGTCTCGCGTCGTGCCAGCGATCGGCGACACTATTGCGGCCTCACGCCCAACCAGCACATTCAACAGCGTTGATTTGCCACTATTCGGCGGCCCTGCCAGCACCAGCCGGACTCCATCGCGCAGCCGCTCAACGGGCGGGACAGCGAGAATCGCTGCGAGATCCAGCGCCAACGCACTGACCAATTCGCGGATTGCATCAATCGGCGTCTCAACGACATCATCCTCATCGGAGAAATCTAATATCGATTCGACCTGGGCCGAGATCATTACCAGTCGCGATGACCAGCCCGTGACGGCGCGGCTCACCACGCCCTCAACAGCTGCCATCGCCGCCCGTCGCTGGCCCTCGGTTTCGGCCATTAGCAAATCGCCCAGTCCTTCGGCGCCCGCCAAATCGATTCGCCCCGCGATCAAGGCGCGTCGCGTAAATTCTCCAGCGACAGCGGGGCGCAGACCCTCCATCCCCTGCAGCGCATCAGCAACCGCTGCTATCACGGCGCGGCCACCGTGGAGGTGGAACTCAACCATATCCTCACCCGTCGCGCTCGCCGGACCAGGAAAGGCAATGACAATGGCGCGATCGAGCAACAGCCCGCTCAGCGGATGGCGCAAGCTGCGCAGCGCCGCCTGCCGGGCGAGCGGCAATGTTCCCGCGATCAACGATCCTGCCGCCAGTGCCTCAGGGCCACTGATCCGCATGATCGCTATCGCTGCCGGCGGTGCACCACTTGCGACGGCAAAGATCGTGGACGTATCGGCCGTCATCGGCTCAGCCCTTGGGCTTGGTCGACCCATCGAACAATTGGCGCCAGAAATTCATCCCCGCCTCACCCATCGGCGCCCAGCTCCGCATCATCGATTCGAGCATCTCGGGCTTGATATGGCCGTCCATCGAATCGGTCAGCGCGGTGATATATTTTTCATGCACCGGCGAAAAATCCGGCAGCCCCATCAGGCGGCGGGCTTCTTCTGGCGTGCATTCGACTTCAACGTTGATTTTCATGGTCTGTCCAACTTTGCTTGAGCAACGCTGTGCTGCTCGGCATAACGCATGACATGTATGCGCTTGATCACGCCAGTATCGCAACGCCGATCGGCGCAGTTCAGGTTGCAGCACTTGGCGACGCAATTGCCTCCATCACTATTGAGACCGGCCAGCCCGTTTCACGTGGAACGTCAGATGCGGTGCGCCGGGCCGCGATCCAGATCGAACAATGGTTCGCTGGCGAGCGCAACGATTTCGATCTGCCCTTGGTACCGCTGGACAGCGAACGCGGTGCGGCGTTGCGGCACGGGATCATGATGATCGGCTATGGTGATGTCATGAGCTATGGCGCGCTTGCTCAAAAAATTGGCTCCGGCCCGCGTGCGATCGGCCAGGCCTGCGCGCGCAATCCTTTGCCGATCATTGTGCCGTGCCACCGCGTCGTCAATGCCGGTGGCGCCATAGGGGCTTATTCGGGTGGCGGCGGGTCAGTCACCAAACAATGGCTGTTGGCGCATGAGCAACGCCATCGCCGTCAACCGAGCGATCGTCTGCTTTAAAGAACCGCCCGCATCATCGGCTCAACATCGAACCAGCCTTCATAAATCATTCGGCCAGCGACATAGACGATGACCAACAGGCCAATCCACGCGATCCAACGATAACGCTCGATATATTTGGCAATGATGTTGGCGGCGATTCCCATCAGCGCGACAGACAAGATGAGTCCAACCACCATGATGCCAGGATGCGCGCGCGCGGCCCCCGCAACCGCCAACACATTATCAAGACTCATCGACACATCGGCGGCAGCCACCGCCCAGGCGGCGGCAAGAAAACTCTTCGGTGGGCGGATCCCGCCCAGTTCGTCCTGCGCATCGTGCTTATGATGTGGCCGCAGCTCGCGATACATTTTCCAGGCGACCCAGAGCAGCAACAGGCCACCGCCGAATACCAGGCCATAATGCTTGAAGCTCTCAAGCCCATAGAGCACAGCGACCGCGAAAATAATGCGCAGCACCAGTGCGGCGAAAATACCGATCGCGATAACCTGTTTACGCTGCGCCGCCGGCAATCCCGCGGCTAAGGCGCCGACGATTATGGCATTGTCGCCTGCCAAGGCGACGTCGAGCAGAACGACGGTGCCAAAGGCAGTGAGCGCGGACGCAGACCCGAAATTAGCGAAATCAGCAAGGATGTGCGTCCACAGATACTGCAACGACATCGGTTCAACAGCAAGCAGCGCCAACATCGCCAATACCCCGATTGATTACTGGTTCATCGAATCGAAGAAATCTTCATTGGTCTTCGAATCTTTCATCTTGTCGAGCAGGAATTCCATCGCATCGATCGTCCCCATCTGCATCAGGATCCGACGCAACACCCACATCTTGGACAATTTGCCCTTATCGACCAACAGCTCTTCCTTACGCGTGCCCGATTTACCGACATCGAGCGCCGGGAAGATCCGCTTGTCAGCCACCTTGCGGTCCAGCACGATTTCCGAATTGCCGGTGCCCTTGAACTCTTCGAAGATCACTTCGTCCATCCGGCTGCCGGTATCGATCAGCGCGGTGGCGATGATCGACAGCGATCCGCCTTCCTCAATATTACGCGCCGCACCGAAAAAGCGCTTCGGGCGCTGCAACGCATTTGCATCAACACCACCGGTCAGCACTTTGCCCGATGACGGCACCACGGTGTTGTAAGCACGGCCCAATCGCGTGATCGAATCAAGCAGGATGACGACATCCTTTTTATGCTCCACCAGCCGCTTGGCTTTTTCAATAACCATTTCAGCGACTTGGACATGGCGTGAGGCTGGCTCATCAAAGGTCGAAGAAATCACTTCACCCTTCACGCTGCGCTGCATGTCAGTCACTTCTTCGGGCCGCTCGTCTATCAGCAGCACGATCAGGAACACTTCAGGGTGATTATCCGTGATCGCCTTGGCAATGTTCTGCAGCAAGACCGTTTTACCGACCCGGGGGGGCGCGACAATCAATGCGCGCTGCCCCTTACCCTGCGGGCTGATAATATCGATAACCCGCGCCGACTTATCCTTGATCGTTGGATCCTGGGGATCAAGCGTCAGCTTCTCATCGGGATAAAGCGGGGTGAGATTGTCGAAATTGACGCGGTGGCGAACCGCATCGGGATCATCAAAATTGACCGAGGTCAGCCGAACCAGGGCAAAATAACGCTCGCCGTCCTTGGGCCCGCGAATTTCACCCTCGACCGTATCGCCCGTGCGCAGACCAAATTTGCGCACCTGATTGGGTGAAATATAAATATCATCCGGTCCGGCCAGGTAATTGGCCTCCGGGCTCCGCAAAAAGCCAAAACCATCGGGCAGGACTTCAATCGTCCCCAGCCCCATGATTTGTTCGCCATTTTCCGCCTGAATTTTCAGAATGGCGAACATCAAATCCTGCTTACGCAGCGTCGATGCACTCTCGATGCCCAGCGATTCGGCCATCTCGACCAGCTCGGCCGGTTTCTTCTTTTTCAGGTCTGCAAGATGCATGGCGAGCGTTCCGGTCGTAACGGTTTGGGGAGGAGCGTCAGTCTGCGAAACGAAAACGCGACGATGCTGGGAGGAAGGGCCGACGCACGGCACGAAACCGCGCGTGGTGACTGATGGCGGGGTAAGCGCCACCGTCGCTCAAGTCAAGTCAGCTTCAAAAAGGCTGGACGATTGCCAGCACCACAATGATCGCCGCTGCTACGCCGGGCACTTCGTTCAACAAGCGCAGCTGTCGACCGGTAAGCGCCTGTTTTCCTGCAGCAAGTTTTTTCGAATAGCCAGTGATATAGCCGTGATACCCCGTCAGGCCGATCACCAGCAACAGTTTGGTATGCAACCAACCAAGCCCAGACACGCCGCTAAACAGGCCAAGCTGTGCGGCCAAAGCCAAACCGAGCACCCAGACGACCATCATGGCCGGCGTCAAAATGATCGACCGCAATTTTTGTTCGCGCTCAACCCAGAGTGCGGCCTCAGCTGAGCCGGGCGCTGCTTCCTGATGATAGACCAGAAAACGCGGCAGCATGAACAGCCCTGCCATCCAGAAAATCACGAAAACAAGATGGGCTGCCTTCACCCATAAATAGGCATTACCAAGCCAGCCTATCATGGCTTCGGTCCCCTAACGCGCGCCAGCAACTGATCGACATGGGCGATCGGCGTATCCTGCAAAATGCCGTGGCCAAGGTTGAATACATGGGGCCGCTCGGGAAAGGCCGCCAGCACCCGATCAATGGCGATTTCCAGCGTTTCACCACCGGTGATCAACGCCAGCGGATCAAGATTACCCTGCACCGGCATGCCAGCGGGAATAGTGTCATTGGCCCAGACCGGATCAAGCGTCTCATCAAGGCCAAGCGCATCAACCCCCGTTTCCCGCGCATAGGCCGCAAGTTTGGCGCCTGCGCCCTTGGGGAAGCCAATCACGGGCGTATCGAGATAGCGGGCATGCAGTGCCGCTGTAATCGCGGCATTTGGGGCAATCACCCAGCGTTCAAACTGTGCGGGCGACAAACTGCCGGACCAGCTGTCAAAAAGTTGGATCGCTTCGACGCCTGCCTCAATCTGTCGGCCGACATATTCAACCGTCAGCGCGGCGATGGCATCGATAATCTCGCCAAAGGCCTGGGGATCACGATAGGCAAAACGCCGGGTCTCGGCTTGATCCTTGCTGCCATGACCAGCGACCATATAGGTCGCGACCGTCCAGGGGCTGCCCGCAAAGCCGAGAAACGTCGTCTGGGGATCGAGCAGCGCCGCAACCTTGCGCACGGTCGCATAGACGGGATCCAGCCGCTCAGGGGCAGCTTGCAGCGCCGCCAGAGCAGTATCGATCAACGGTGGTGCGAGTGCAGGCCCTTCGCCAGCTCCGAAGCTGAGATGCTGTCCCATCGCTGAGGGAACCATCAAGATATCCGAAAACAGGATCGCCCCATCAAAACCAAAGCGCCGGAGCGGCTGAATGGTGACCTCTGCAGCGGCATCGCTATCGTTGACGAGATCCAGAAATCCGCCTTTTTCCGCCCGCAACGCGCGATATTCGGGCAAATAGCGACCGGCCTGACGCATCAACCAGATCGGCGGTATCGGCTGGCGTTCCCCACGTAACGTTGCCAGCAATGGCTTTTGATCAGACAGCGTCTCTCTCCCGTTCTTCATAAAGAAAGAATCTATAAAAGGATGTTGATGTGATGGCACCGTTGATAGCGGGGCTTATGGCGCAATCCCGATAATGCCAACAGGCGCGTGCCGCTTATCAGCGTAAATACCCTTATAGGGGAAGAGACCATGCACCATATCCACAGCATGTGGATCGATTGCCAGACTGTCGATAGTTTTGTGGAGCAATCGGCGGTGATCCACAGCCGCGCTGGCGCTTGGCGCTGGCAGCGGGTTGCGCTAGCGTTTTTGCTTATGTTTTCCACAGATTCCCCCCGCTGATGCGGCTTCATGTCCATTTGCTGTCAGATTCGACCGGCGAAACGCTGGAGAATATCGCCAAGGCAGCGCTTGCCCAATATGATGATGTCGAAACGATCCGTCATTTCTGGCCAATGGTGCGCAGCGAAGCGCATCTTGAACGCATCATTCAGGAAATTGCCCAAAATCCGGGGCTAGTGCTGTTCACATTGGTCAATCTGCAAACGCGGCGCACGCTGGAAACCAAATGTCGGGCGCTTGGTCTATCGGCTGTGGCGCCACTGGATACGGTCACCGATGCCTTGTCGGGCTTGCTCGGCCAGCAGGCCAAGGCGCGCCCGGGCCGCCAGCATATGCTTGATGCGGCCTATTTCGCACGCGTTGAGGCGATTCAATATACCATTGCGCATGACGATGGCGTGGGGTCGGAGGAATGGGAGGAGGCTGACATCGTCCTGGCTGGCGTGTCACGATCATCCAAAACGCCAACCGCCATCTATCTCGCCAATCGCGGCTATAAGACCGCCAATATCCCGATCGTGGTTGAAGTACCCCCGCCCCCCGCCTTGTTTACGCTTAAAAATCCATTGGTTGTCGGGCTTACTACCAGCGCTGATCGGTTGATTCAGGTACGCCGCAACCGCCTCTTGTCGCTCAATCAGGCGCCGGAAACGAGCTATGTCGATCCCGAAGCCGTCACGCATGAAGTCACCTTTGCGCGCCGAATGTTTGCCGACAATGGTTGGCCAGTGATCGACGTCACCCGCCGCTCGATCGAGGAAACAGCGGCTGCGATCATCGCCTTGGTCAATGATCGGATCTCAAACGAATGACCCTCATTCTCGCCTCACAAAGCAGCTCACGCCGTGCCATGCTTGATGCAGCAGGCGTCGATTATACTGCCCTGCCCGCGCATATTGATGAGGAATCGACCAAAGCAGCGCTGCAAGCTGCGGGCAGTCCCGCGCGCGACATCGCCGATGCCCTGGCTGAATTAAAGGCGCTGAAAATCTCGCAGGCCAATCCTAGCGCCTTGGTGCTGGGCAGCGATTCACTCATGGTGTTAGCCAATGGCACGATTCTCGACAAGCCCGCCAGCCGGGAACAGGCAGCAGAACACCTAATGGCGATGTCCGCCGGCACGCATCAATTGATCAGTGCTGCGGTGATCGCCGAACAAGGTCGGGCGGTATGGCGCATCGTCGAAGCAGCACGCCTGACCGTCCGATCATTGTCGCCCGCGACGATCGATACCTATCTTGATCACGAATGGCCGGCGATTGCCGGGTGCGTCGGTTGTTTTCGGATCGAGGGAATTGGCGTGCAGTTGTTCGATCGGATTGAAGGCAACCACTTCACGATTCTGGGCATGCCGTTAGTCCCCGTTCTGGGATATCTGCGGCTGCGGGGGGCATTGCCGTTATGACTCAGCCCTATGCAGAGGTGATCGGCGATCCGATTGGTCATTCCAAATCACCGATTATTCACGGTTTTTGGCTGAAGGCGCTGGGGCATGATGCGGCTTATCGCGCCTGCCACGTCTTGCCCGACGGCCTTGCTGACTATTTCGCGACGCGTCGATCCGATCCAGCCTGGCGCGGGTGCAACATTACCGTGCCGCATAAGGTCGCCGCGCTCGATCATGTCGCCGATCCAGGCAATATCCGCTCGACCATCGGCGCGATCAATACCGTTGCCCGCGACGAACAAGGCATGTGCTTTGGCACGAACACCGATGCTGCCGGCTTTTATGCGCCAGTTGCTGAGGTTGACCTGACTGGGGCGCCCATCGTGGTGATCGGCGCTGGCGGTGCGGCGCGCGCGGTGCTGTTTGCGTTGTCGCGACTGGGCGTTGGTCCGGTCACGGTTTTGAATCGAAATGTGCTCAAGGCTGCCGCATTGCTGGCCCGATTCGGGCTGAAGGGCGCAGCATTGCCGCTGGATAGCGCGCTGCCGCCAGCGGCTTTGGTGGTCAATGCCAGCACATTGGGCATGGTCGGCCAGCCGCCGCTCGTTATCGATCTTGATCCGTTGCCTGAGGATGCCATCATCTATGATCTGGTCTATGCCCCGCTTGAAACGCCGCTGTTGAAAGCCGCGCGCGCGCGCGGCCTTGATAGCGTTGATGGGCTGGAGATGTTGATCAGCCAGGCGGCCTTGGCGTTCGAGATCCTGTTCGGAATCGAACCACCGCGCGATGAGGATGAATCGCTGCGGGCACTGCTTTTATGATCACCGTCGGGCTTACCGGATCGATCGGGATGGGCAAATCCACGGTGGCGGCGATGTTCGCTGATCAGGGCGTGCCGGTTTTCGACGCCGATGCCGCGGTGCACCGGCTGCAGGGGCCGGGCGGTGCGCTGATTTCGGCTATTGAAGCGGGTTTTCCCGGCACAACCGGCCCGGATGGGGTTGATCGAGCGCGGTTGGGCGCGGCTGTTTTTGGCAACGATGCGGCCATGCAACGGCTGGAGGCGATCGTGCATCCCGCCGTTGGTGCTGAACGCGCAGCGTTTCTGGAGGCGAATGCGGCCGCGCCATTGGTCGTTTTCGATATTCCGCTGCTGTTCGAAACCGGCGGTGAACAGCGCGTCGACAAGATCGTCGTGGTATCGGCGGCGCATGACGTGCAGCGCGATCGCGTCCTCGCTCGACCGGGCCAGTCGCCGGATCGTTTCGCGGCTATATTGGCGCGCCAGACTCCCGATTCCGAAAAGCGCGCCCGCGCCGATTTCGTGATCGCCACTGATGTGCCGATTGAGGAAACACGGTCGGCCGTCGATGCGGTGATCGCTTGCCTGTTGCGCTTAAGGGGTGAATAACATCGCTTATGCGCGAGATTGTCTTTGATACCGAGACGACCGGCCTCAGTTTTTCCAATGGCGATCGGCTGGTTGAAATTGGGTGTGTCGAACTGTTCAACCGCGTGGAGACTGGCCAGACCTACCACGCCTATTTTCACCCCGAACGGCCGATGGCACCAGAGGCCCAGGCGATCCACGGCCTGAGCGACGCCTTTCTCGCCGATAAGCCGCTCTTCGCCGAACATTGCGACGACTTGCTGGAATTTCTGGGGGACAGCCCCTTGGTGGCCCATAATGCCAGCTTTGATTTCGGCTTTTTGAACGGCGAACTAAAGCGTTCTGGGCGGCAGATGCTGTCGCTCAACCGGATGATCGATACCGTGGCGATGGCACGTACGCGCCATCCCGGCGCAAAACATTCGCTTGATGCGCTGTGCACCCGCTTTGGAATTGATCGCAGCCACCGTGTCCTGCACGGTGCCTTGCTCGATGCCCAGCTGCTCGCCCAAGTCTATGTCGAATTGACCGGTGGCCGCCAAATCGGGCTGACATTGGTGTCAGAAATGATCGAACAAGCCGCGCCGCCCGTTGATGCGTCGCGCAGCGTCGTCCGGCCCCAACGCATCTTTGCTGTCAGCACTGAAGAGGCAGCGCGACACAACCAATTCCTGGAAGGCGTGAACAATCCCCTATGGGGGCCGTTGGAAACACGTTGACGATTATTGACGGGCTGTCGGTTTCCCGCCGCCCTAATTGAGGAGGAAAGACATGGACATCCGCGTTTCCGGCCATCAGGTCGATACAGGCGACGCGCTGCGGCAACGTGTCGAGGATCGGCTTCAGGGGATAGCGGAGAAATATTTTGCCCGGGCGATTTCCGCCCATGTCACCCTTGGACGCGGGCCGCATGACAATGGCTTTACCTGCGACATTGTTGCGCATGTGATGCAGGGGTTGGTGCTGAAAGGGCGCGGCGACGCAATGGAGGCGCATCTCGCCTTTGACGGCGCGGCCGACAAGATTGAAAAGCAACTGCGCCGCTATATGCGCCGGTTGAAGGATCGCCATAGTGCCCAGGTCATCAATGGCCCTGAACCGGTCAATGGCGCTGACATGGGGGGTGGCCGTGACAGGGTTAGCGACAATGCCGGCTATACGCTATTCCGTGAAAGCGACGCCGAGGCCGAGGTGCAGGATTTCCCCGCTATCGTCGCCGAAATGCGGGTTGATGTCCCTGATGCCAGCGTGTCGGACGCGGTGATGATGCTTGATCTGCGCAACACCACCGCCTTGTTGTTTCGCAACAGCGGCACCGGCGCCTATAACATGGTCTATCGGCGAGGTGATGGCACGATCGGCTGGGTTGAACCGCAACGCGGCAGCTGACGCTTTCGCTGATGCCCAAACAGGGCTATGCGGCCCGGTCTTCGCATCGTGCGCCCTCGGCGCCGCCGGTGCTGCGACCTGGAACCATGATGATCAATTTCACTGATTTGCTGCTGCCCGCTACGGTGCTCAACCAGGTTGCCGCCGCCAATAAAAAGGCGTTGCTGCACCATATTGGCCAGGCAGCAGCGCACTCCTACGGCCTTGATGCCAAGGCGATCGTCAGCGCGCTTGCTGATCGGGAGCGGATTGGGTCGACCGGTTTTGGTGGCGGCGTTGCGATTCCGCACGGCAAGCTTGATGGCTTGACGCGGGTGGTGGGTGTCTTTGCCCGGCTGGCGCAGCCGATTGATTTCCAGGCGATTGACGATCTGCCCGTGGATATTGTGTTTGCGCTGCTGTCGCCGCCTGATGCCGGGGCCGATCATCTCAAATCGCTGGCACGGGTCTCCCGGCGGCTGCGTGATCGCGGTTTTGTTGCCAAATTGCGCGGGGCCGGTTCGCCTGACGCGCTTTATGCGCTCTGGACCGGGGACGAAGGCCGTGATGCCGCCTGACCCGCGGCCCCTTGCCGAGGGTGCCCAGGCGCATTTTCGGGCGCTCGAATCGCTTTATGACGCCGCGCCCATCAACCGGCTGTTCGATTCGCACCTGACGATCCCGGAAACCGGCATCGCGCGAATCGAATTCATGCTTGATTCGCGCTATTATCACGCCGGCGGCGCGGCGCATGGCACCAGCTATTTCAAAATGCTCGACGATGCCGCCTTTTACGCGGCAAATAGTTTGGTCACCGATCGTTTCCTGCTGACAACGGCCTTCAACCTGCTGTTCACCCGTCCGCTGACCAAGGGCATGGTTACGGCCGAAGGGCGCTGGATCAGCGGCCAGCGCAGGGTGCTGATTGCCGACGCCCGGCTGATCGATTCTGCCGGTGAGGAGGTCGCGCGGGGCACGGGCACCTTTATGCGCTCGCGCATTCCGCTCGCCAGCTTGCCCGGCTACCGGCCCGCATGAGCGATCGGTTGCCGAGCGCCACCGTGGTTGGGGCGCTGTTACGGCGGGTAAACGATGCAGGCGGGCTGGCAATGGTGCTCGCCAAGGGCGATCAGCAGGCCGGTGCTATCCTGGTGGTCACCTGCAACAAAGGCAGACAATTCAATATTTTAGAACGGGCAATGGGTCCAACCGGCACGGTGCGCCTGATGCCCGTTGGGGTTGCCGGGGCGGACGGATCGACCGATGATTCCCAGGCGATTGGCGAGTATTGGCAGCGGCGCCGCGCCCGCGACCCTGATCTATGGGTGATCGAACTGGATATCCCGGATGCAGAACGGTTCGCCGCTGAAACGATCGGGCTGGGTTGACTATTTTGCGCTGCACAATGAAAGGGCGGCACTTCGAAATCAGCGTTGTGCTGTGCAGATGTGCGATATCTGTCGGTGACGCAGTCGGGGGGTAAGCCCGGGATGGTGCCATAGTTGGCGATCATCGCCGCGCGCCAACCGCATAATCCGCAGTTTCAATGAAGTTTTCTATTCGTGCCGCGATCGTCATTGCGGTTTTCTGTGCCGCCAGCCTGGCTGGATCGGGCAGCCCGGGTTTCGCAATTGAACCCGGCAAATCGGTTACGCTGACCTCATTGTCGGCGAACGATCAATCTACCCCCCTCAACGTACCGCTTTTGACTCTGGTTCCATCGCCCGCCGCGCAGGACACTGCGCCGGCCGACAATGGCCAACAGACGTCGCCTGACAGTGACGCTGTTACTGAAACGCCATCCTATGCGTCGCTCGCTGCGGCGATCGAGGCGCAGTCGCTCCCGGCCAAGGTCGATGAGGATCTCGCCTGCCTGGCAGGGACGATCTACTTCGAAGCCAAGGGCGAACCGCTGGCCGGGCAGCTTGCGGTCGCTCAAGTGGTGATGAACCGTAGCGTCTCGGGCCGTTTCCCCAGTTCGATCTGCTCGGTGGTCAAGCAGCCAGGCCAGTTCTCGTTCATGCGCGGTGGTCGGATGCCCGACATTGCGCGCGACAATGCCCATTATCGTCGCGCGCTTGCTGTCGCCAAGGTCGCGCTCGACAAGGCCTGGGCCAGCCCGGCTGGCAATGCGCTTTACTTCCATGCCCGCCGCGTATCGCCAGGCTGGCGGTTGACTCGGGTCGCTGCCATCGGCGGTCATATCTTTTATCGCTAAGCTGCACGCAGCAGGGGCAAATGCCCTTTTGCTTGTTCGTGTAATGTTCTAGGGGCGGGGGATGGTTGATCAACTATCCCCCGCTTCTCCGCATGAATCGCTGGCAGTCGCGCTCTGCGCAGCAGATGTCGCGCGCGGTGTCACTCGCTTGCTGCTCAGACATGATTTGGTGGCGATCAGCGAAGTCGCGCTTGATGGCGGACGCCGCGCCGATCTGATGGCGATTGATGCACGCGGCGGGATCGTCATTGTCGAAATCAAGACATCACGGGCTGATTTGCTGGGCGACGGCAAATGGGGTGATTATCTGGCGCATTGTGATCGGTATTTTTGGGCCGTGCCCACCGGTTTTGATGTCACCCCGCTTGCTGGCCCGGCCTTTCTGCCCGAACGCACCGGGGTTATCGTTGCCGATCGTTATGATGCAGCGATCGTGCGAGAGGCGTTTACGACGCCGTTGACGGCCTCAGCCCGCAAGCGCGAAACGCTTGCCTTTGCGCGCCGCGCAGGTCGGCGGCTGATTGCGACGATTGATCCTGACGCTGAGAGCCTCAACTGACCAATGGGGTCGGTCTTAGAGTCTGGTGACTTTGGATTGGACCAACCCAAATCTCGTTCACCCTGAGCGAAGTCGAAGGGCAGGCGAAGCGCGTGGGCTTCGACTTCGCTCAGCCCGAACGGGTATGAGGTTGAAGCGACCTAACGTCAGCACGCTCTAGTCCGATCGACGGAGCTGGAACACGGCATGTTCGGCAAGAAAATTTGCTGCTGCCGACGTGGTTGCTTTTCCATCCGATAAAAACCACGCGCCTTCCACGGTCACGCCGCGTTCTTTCACAAAGGCGCGAAAATCGTCGATCGTGACATGGTGGATGTTGGGTGTGTCGTACCAGCGCTCGGGCAGCAGCCGCGTCACGGGCATCCGTCCACCCCAGAGCAAGGACGCCCGCACCCGCCAATGCGCGAAATTCGGAAAGGACACGAACGCCTGGCGCCCGATTCGCAGGAGATGATCGAGCACAACATCCGGCGCACGCGCGGTCTGCAGCGTCTGACTGAGGATGGCATAGTCGAAACTGGCATCCGGATAATCGGCAAGGTCGCGGTCCGCATCGCCCTGCACCACCGATAATCCCCGCGCGACGGCGGCGGCGACATTGCTGGCGTCGATCTCAAGCCCGCGCGCATCGACACCCTGGGTATCACGCAGCGCCGCCATCAGGTCGCCATCACCGCAGCCGATATCGAGCACGCGCGCACCGGGGGCGACATGCGCAGCGATAATTGCGAGATCGGGGCGTAGCGTCATGCCACTGACCGCAAAAAGCCATCGACCACCCGGTTGAGTTCAGGCGATTCGAGCAGAAAGGCGTCGTGTCCATAGGGGCTCGACAGCTCGACAAAGCTTGCCGCCGCACCGCTGGCGTTGAGCGCATGGACGATGCTGCGCGATTCGGCCGTGGGGTAAAGCCAGTCGGTATCGAAGCTGACAACGCAGAACCGCGCCGACGCGACCCGAAACGCATTGGCCAGCATGCCGCCATGCTCCTCGGCCAGATCGAAATAATCCATCGCGCGGGTGATATAGAGATAGCTATTGGCATCGAAGCGATCGACGAAGCTGATCCCCTGGTGCCGCAAATAGCTCTCGACCTGGAAATCGGCGTCAAAGCCGAAGCTCTTGGCCTCTCTGGCCTGCAGGCGTCGCCCGAATTTCTCGGTGAGCCCTGCTTCGGAAAGATAGGTGATGTGCGCTGCCATCCGCGCGACCGCCAGGCCAGCTATGGGCGGTTCGCCGCTGGCATAATAATCGCCCCCCTGCCAGCGCGGATCGGCCATCACCGCCTGCCGACCAACCTCGTGAAAGGCGATATTCTGCGCGGTGTGGCGCGCGGTCGAGGCAATCACCACTGCCGCGCGGACGCGATCAGGGAAGGTCGCGGGCCAGCTGAGCGCTTGCATGCCCCCCATCGATCCGCCCACGACGGCGCGCAAGCACCTGACACCCAGATGATCGAGCAGCATCGCCTGCGCTCGCACCATGTCGCGAATGGTGATAACAGGAAAACTCATCGCCCAGGGCGCGCCGGTTGCCGGGTTGATGCTGGCGGGTCCGGACGAACCCAGGCAACTCCCCAGCACATTGGCACAAATCACGAAATACCGGTCGGTATCGATTGGCTTGCCGGGCCCGACCATTTGCAACCACCAGCCCGGCTTGCCGGTGCGCGGATGCACAGAGGCGACATGTTGATCCATCGTCAACGCATGACAGATCAGGATCGCATTGCTGCCATCTGCATCGAGCGCACCATAGGTTTCATAAGCGATATCCACCGGCGACAGCGCAATGCCACCGTCGAGCGGCAAGGGCCCAGGCAGGGTAATGGAGCGGCTGAGCCCGAAACGTTGGTCGTCCGACATGGTCCGGGCGCTAGGGCCGGGGCGTTCTCCTTGTCAATCCAAGCACCAAGCGGCTATGCGCGGCGCATGTCCGCTCCCGCCCCCAAAGAATGGGTCATGGCCATCGCGCCATATGTCCCCGGCCGCTCCACCGCTGATGACGGCGCCAAGCTCGTCAAGCTTTCCGCGAACGAAAATCCGCTGGGGACAAGCCCGCATGCGCGCGCCGCCTTTGACGCGGCGGACCGCTCGCTTGATCGCTATCCCGATCCGGGCGCGACGATCCTGCGTGACGCCGTGGCCGCGACCTATGGCCTTGATGCCGAGCGCGTCATTTACGGTACCGGATCGGACGATGTCCTGCATCTCGCGGCGGGCGCCTTTGCCGGGCCGGGCGATGAGGTGATCTTCGTCCATTATGGCTTTGCGGTGTATGAAATTGCCGCGCGCCGCGTCGGCGCCACCCCCGTGATCGCGCCCGATAAGGATTACGCGACCGATATCGACGCGATCCTCGCTTGCGTCACCGATCGCACCCGGATCGTCTTCCTCGCCAATCCCAACAACCCAACCGGCACCTTCACCCCGCGCGCGGAAATCGCCCGGCTGCACGCGGCCCTCCCCAAAAACGTGCTGCTGGTGATCGATCAGGCCTATGCCGAATATATCGACGCTGAAGAGGATGACGCTGGCCTCGCGCTGGCGATGACCGAGAGCAATGTGCTGATCACGCGCACCTTTTCGAAAATCTATGGCCTTGCCGCTGAGCGGATTGGCTGGGGCTATGGCGCCGCGCCGTTGATCGAGGCGATGCACCGCATCCGCTTGCCCTTTAACGTGACGACGGCGGGACAGCTCGCGGCGGTCGCGGCGCTTGGCGATACCGATTTCGTTGCCTCGGCGCGGGCGCATAATGCCAAGTGGCGCGCCTGGCTGGCGGATGAAGTCGCTTCCATGGGCAATTACGGCCTGCGTGCGGTTCCGTCGAAAGCCAATTTCCTGCTGGTGTTGTTCGAAGGCGCAGTCACCGCCGAGGCTGCCTATAAAGGGCTGATGGAGCGCGGCTATATCGTCCGCTGGCTGCCGGGCCAGGGCCTGCCGCACGGGTTGCGCATGACGATCGGCACCGAGGCGGAGACGCGCGGGCTCGCCGCTGCACTGCGCGATATCATTGAGCCTGCGGGCTGATGCTCCCCTTTGCGCGCGTCACGATCATCGGGCTCGGGCTGATCGGCTCGTCGATCGCCCATGCCGTCCGCGCGAACATGCCAACGGTGCGGCTGACCGGGCATGATGCCGATCCCGATGTGCGGCGCGTGGCCGATCGGCTGCAGCTGTGCGACGATATTGCTGATACAGCGGGCGCTGCGGTGATTGATGCCGATCTCGTCATCCTGTGCGTCCCCATCGGGGCGATGGCCGCCGTGGCAGAGGCGATCCGCGCCGATTTGCCCGCTGATGCGATCGTCAGCGATGTCGGCAGCTGCAAGGAAGAGGTCGCGCGGGTGCTGGTCGAGGGGCTGCCGGGCTCGATCATCGTCCCCGCGCATCCGGTGGCGGGTACCGAGCGATCGGGCCCGGAAGCCGGGTTCGCGACGCTGTTCCAGGGCCGCTGGTGTATCGTTACGCCAATCGAGGGCATGGCTGAGGCGGCGACCGAGCGGGTCAGCGAATTCTGGCGACGCATGGGCGCGAACATCGAGCTGATGGCGCCCGATCATCACGACCGCGTGCTCGCGGTCACCAGCCATTTGCCGCATCTTATTGCCTATACCATCGTCGGCACTGCTTCAGACCTCGAAGAAGTGACTCAGTCCGAAGTGATCAAATATTCGGCCGGCGGCTTTCGCGATTTCACCCGCATCGCTGCCTCCGATCCGACCATGTGGCGCGACGTCTTCCTGTCGAACCGCGAAGCCGTGCTCGATATGCTCCAACGTTTCTCGGAAGATCTCTCCCAGCTTCAGCGTGCGATCCGCTGGGGCAAGGGCGATGAGCTATTCGATCTGTTCACCCGCACCCGCGCGGTGCGGCGGAGCATCATTGAACAGGGGCAGGACGATGCCGCGCCTGATTTCGGGCGGGCGCACGAATAGGGTGGGGGTCTGAATGGTGGAAGGCCGACAGCCATCGATGGTCGGGCGACCATAGCCGCTGTTGCGAGCCAATTTGAGTCCTACCATCAAGCACGGTTCCCGCAGGGCGCACTGCCCTTGACTAACCGTGAGCGTTTTCTACCCTTGGTCGCTCCCTTTTGGCAGATGGACCCTTCAAAAATGACGCGAGCGGCATTGGCGTTTTGTCTCTTTGGTTCCGTTCTCCTCGCTGGGTGCGATAAATTGAGCTCGTCGTTGGAGACCGCGCCGATCAAAGCAACCACCGTTGAGGGTAAGGTTCGCAGCCGGCGGGCGGGCGGCGAGGAGATTCGCGTTTGGCGCGATCCAGAAACCGGATGCCAGTATTTGTTATGGGAGCGTCGGCAGAGGGGCAGCATGACGCCACGACTGACGCCCGACGGACGGCCCATGTGCAAGCCGTAGTCGGCGTTGGACAGGTAAAGGTGACAGCCGACCCTATCCTTTAATCCAGTACGTTGATCGCCGCGTGCACCCTTGCCTCGATCTCCTCGCGCGGCAGTTTTGCCGGAATCCGCTCACCGAAGCGGAAGGTGACGACGCCGGGGCGCTTGGGGCCTTGCCTTGGCCAGACATCGCCCGAATTGATCGCAATTGGCACCACGGGCAGCCCCAGCACCCGGTAAAGCCCGGCAAAGCCTGATCGCAGCGGTGGTTTCTCGCCGGCCGCTACCCGCGTCCCTTCGGGAAAGATGATCACTGACCGGCCCTGGGCGAGCGCTGCCTTGGCCTCGCGCATCATCTGCCGGAGCGCGGCGGCATTGGCGTCGCGATCGACGACGATCGCGCCATAATGCTGCACCGCCCAGCCCCAGACCGGGATTGCCGCGAGCTCGCGCTTGATCACAAATACCGGGTTGCCCAGCGTCCGGCACAGCTCCAGCGTTTCGAACATCGCGTGGTGCTTGGCAGCGTAAAAAGTGGGTTCGGGTGACACGCCGCCTTCATATCGGGTGGTGATCCCCAGCGTGACTCGCGCGGCAAAGCGATGAAAACGCGACCAGAGATGAACATTGGCCATGAACGCGCGGTGGCCAAGCAGCGCGGTAATCGGCGTCGCCGCAACAATCGGCACCGATCCCAGATAGAAAAGCAGCGTGAATGCCCAGGTTCGTAATTGATTGATCACGTGCCGATCCCCAGGCCCAGGGCAACTCGGCGGACCAGATATTTGTGATATTCCGCCAGCAGCAGCAAAAAGCGTGGCGCGCCGGGGACGCCATCGCCCACAACCTCGACTTTGGTGCCGAGCGCGGAGGTGAGTTCGAGGCGGGCGCGGCGAAGATGCCAGTCCGCCGTGACCAACCGAACCGACCGATACCCGTGGCGGCGCACCCAATCGCGCGTTTCTTCGGCATTGGATCGGGTATCGACTGCCTCACGCCCCAGATCGATGCAGCAGGCAAACAGCTTGGGCGATGTGCGATAGGCGATGGCGAGATCAATCGGGCGCACCCCCTGATCGACGCCGGTTACCAGCATTCGCTTGGCCGCGCCGGCTTTCAGCAGCGCAATCCCGCGATCAATCCGTCCCGGGCCGCCGGTCGGCACCACAATCGCATCGGTGTGACGATTGTCGAGCGGGCCGGGCAGGGTCAGCATGAACCAGGCAAAGCCAAGCAACCAGGCAATCGCCCCCAACCCCAATATCTGCCGGATCACAGGAATCGCCTAAGCGCGCCGAGCACCGCGAACCGTGCAGCCACCGTTGCCAGCAGCGCAAACAGGATCGGCAGGCCGACCAGCAGCACCCAATCGCGTTCGGAAAGGGCAATGCCGCTGAGCAAATCCGATCCAAGCCCCGACAATTGGCTGCCAATGATGCTGATCGTTAGCATCGCCAGCGCCGTCCCCGCCACCCCGCCATAGAGCGTATCAAGCGCAATGCGCCGCTGAAACAACCGCGCGACCTGCATATCGGTGGAGCCGAGCATGTGCAGCACCTCGATCGTTTCGCGGTGCGTGTCGAGCCCGGCGCGCCCGACCAGAATGACGACAGCGGCGGTGGCGCCTGCCATCAGCAGCACTAGCCCCAGGGCCAGCCAAACCATCAGCCGCATGAAATTGCTGACTGGCGACATCCAGCTTTCATGCCGATCAATCCGGGCGGAGGGGGCAATGGCGTGGATAGCCCCCGTCAGCCGGTCGATCGCCGCAGCGCTGCCTGCGCCTAGCTGAACATCGATCATTGCCGGTACCGGCAAATCAGGATCGGTGCCGTCTTCGCCCAGCCATGGCCGCAGCAATGCGGCGAGTTGCGCGCGATCAACCGGATCGGCGCGGGTAACGCCGCGAACCTGGCGGATTGCTGCAAGCGCAGCGCTCGCCTGGCGTTCACGCACTGCTTCATTGGCGTCGACGATCTGCACCGTCAGTCGCCCGGCCAATTGTCGGTCGAGCACGGATGCCGCTGCCAGCGTGCCCAGCCCGAACGCCGCCGCCAGCACGGTCAGAAACAACATGATCGCCATGATCCACATCATCGATCGGGTCCGCCTGCTTTCGTCGAGCAGGCGGCGATCGGCGGCGGGGGTGATGATGCGGATCTTCATGGCTGGCCGCCGGGCGGATGCCGCAGTGAACCAGTCGGATCAAGCAATCGCCCGCGATCGAGCCGCATCATATGCGCATTGGGGATGCGACCAAGCAGATGGAAATCATGCGTTGCCACCACCACGGTGGTGCCCAGCCGATTGAGGCTGTCGAACAAATGCAGCAGCCGTTCGGCCATATCGGGATCGACATTGCCCGTTGGCTCGTCGGCGACCAGAATCTCGGGTCGGCCAATCACCGCGCGGGCTATCGCCACCCGCTGCTGTTCGCCACCCGATAATGTCGGCGGTTTGGCCTCGACCCGGTCGGACAGGCCAACCCAGGCCAGCATTTCGCGCACCGGCGCCTCGACATCGGCCTCTGGCACGCCCGAAACCCGCAACGGGAGGGCGATATTGTCATAGGCTGAAAGATGCGGCAGCAGCCGGAAATCCTGAAAAACCACGCCAATGCGGCGGCGAAAGCCGGGCAGGCGGCTGCGCGGCAGCGTGCCGGCGTCTTCGCCGAACAGCTTGATTGACCCGCGGCTGGGGCGCTGCGACAGATAGAGCAGCTTCAACAACGATGTTTTCCCAGCGCCTGAGGCGCCGGTGAGGAAATAAAAGGCGCCGCTCGATAGCGTGAAGCTGACATCGGTGAGCGTTTCCTGCCCCGATCCATAACGCAGCCCGACATTGTCGAAATGAACGATATTCGCCATGGCGGCGCGGTTTCCGCTTTCGATGATTGACCCGATCTGCCGCAGCCATCGCACGCCCCGGCGGGCGGCTCAAGCGCGGTGGACGGGCAACTCGGCGCAAAGCGAGCCGCGCGGCATGTTTCTGCAAAGCTTCTGCTTGCCAGTTTGGCCAGCAACGTGCTTAGAATTCCGACTGGAAAAAAGTTGGTGGCCTTGGGTGGCCCTGAAACAACGAAACGTATCGACATGATCTTGGAATGTACCGAATGCCGGACGCGGTATCTGGTCCCCGATGCGGCCATTGGGGCGGATGGTCGTACGGTGCGCTGCGCCAGTTGCAAACATAGCTGGTTTCAGGCGCCAGCCCCGCTCGATCTTGTCACCCGCGCCGAATCTGCGGCTGATTTGCCCCCGTCCGCCCCGGTGCGGGCGCGGCCAGCCGATGGCGCGCCCTCCGTTGCAGCAGCGACTGGCGCGCCGACGAGTGCTGATTTCGATGCTTTCGCGCACCGCCCGCCCTTTCGCCCGCGGCGCAATCCGGCGCGACGCCAGACGGTGGCGGCGGTCGCCGCGGGCGTTGCGATGCTGGTTGGGGTGGGAGCGATCCTCTATTCGGGTGCGCCGGGCTTTGCGACGCAAATGGGCCTGACCCAGCCGACCAAGGATGGTCCCCTGGTCATCGAACAATTTCCGATTGACCGGCGCGATCTGCCAACGGGTACTGAGTTATTCGCGGTGAGCGGCCGGATCATCAACAAATCAAACACCCGCCAGGCCGTTCCCGATATTCGCGCCGAGCTGCGCGATGGCGAATCGAGCAATTCGCGGGTGGTGTTCAGCTGGACGATCACCCCCGAACGCCGGATGCTGGCACCTGGTGGATCGATCGAATTTAACAGTGCGCAAACCGACGTGCCCGCGAATTCCAAGCGGCTCGATTTCACTTTTGAACGCGGACCCGTCGGCTGATCGTATAAAAACGGATCGCGTGGAGCAGGGCGGCGGCAACCATCCCGATGCCCGAGGCGAGCACCAACCCAGTGGGCCCCCAACCGCCTTGCACCAGCACCAGGCCAAGCCCGCCGGTCACCAGGAAATAGGCGATGATGCTGTTGATGCCCGCAATGACCTGGTCGCCAAGCGATCGCAGCGCATAGACCAGCACCACCTGAACACCGTCAAATATGATAAACGGCGCCCAGATCACCAGCATCGCCAGCGCGACGTGATGGACGGCAGCGGTCGCCGGGAACAGCGCGACGATCGGTCCGGCGGCCAGCACCAGCAGCAGCGCGATCAGCCCGATCGCGACTGACGCTATCGTCACCGCGATCAGCGTGCGCGGAATCGCGGCGGCTGGCTGCCCTTCGCCAACCGCATTGCCGACCCGGACGCCAGCAGCAGACCCCAGCCCCAGCGCGATCGAGAAGATGACATTGTGGATCGAAAAGACGATTTGAAAGCCATGGGCAACGCTGTCGCCAAGCTGCGTCGATAGCGCGATCAACACCGCGAACCCGACCAGTTCGAGTCCCGACGCAATCGCCGGTACGGTGCCAAAGCGCAGCAGCCGCCACGCCCCGGCCCCAACGCCCGCCCAGGCCAGCACGGAGAAATCGCGAACACCGCGTGCCGCCGCGCGCGGCAAGGTCCACACCGCCAGCAGCATCCCGGCGGCCCCAATGCCATAGGCGATCGCCGTGGCGAGGACCGCACCGAGTGCGCCGAGCACCGGCAGGCCGAAATGCCCGCCGGATAAGGCCCAGGCCAACACGGCGTTGAAGGGAAGGATCGCCAGGTTGACGACCATCACTCGGCCGGGCCGGCTAATCCCTTCCAGAAAATAGCTGACCGCAATGATGATCATCAGCAGCGGATAGGATAGCCCCAGCACCCGAATAATCCCCGCCGTTTCGGGCACCAGCCGGGCGGCGACCCCCAACCCCAGCAGCAGGGGGGCGGCGAAGCAATAGAGCATCAGGCCAAGCGCACCGCCCAGTCCCAATGCCAGGATCAGCCCTTCGCGCAGCACCCGCCCGCTGGCGGCCAGCTCGCCCGCACCATCGGCGCGCGCGGCGAAAACGAGGATCCCCGATGAAAAACCCAGCCCGGCGACAATGGTGATGAAGCTCAGGCTCCGGCTCGCACTCAGGATCGCCACTTGATCGGTACTGACCAGACCGACCACCGCGACATCGGTGACATGCAGCAATGTCCAGTTGAGGCTGGTCATCACCACGGGCCAGGCCAACGCCAGCAAGCGGCGCGTTTCCAATGGCAAGCGATCAGCAGGCGTCATGCTGATCGCTCTAAGCGACGCTGACCGCTACCGATAGCCCGCAACAGCCTGTCCGCAGCGCGAGATATGCCGCTTGTCAGCACCCACCCGCTTTGCTAGGGCCCCGCGACTACCTGCTGCCGGGCCCTTTATCCAAGAAATGGGCCGGTGGTGTTTCACGTGCGGCCGTGGCGGAACTGGTAGACGCGCAACGTTGAGGTCGTTGTGGGCGAAAGCCCGTGGAAGTTCGAGTCTTCTCGGCCGCACCACCTTTTTTCGACTAGGCTCGCCGGCAAAAGAGGCATGGCAGCGCTCGATCTGGTTAGAGTCCCATCTCGCTCAGTCCGGGATGATCCGCCGGGCGCGGGCCGAGTGGCCATCGGAACAGCCTGTCACCTTCTGCAATCGCGACATCGTTGACCGATGCTTCGCGCCGAACCATCAGCCCGGTCGCATCAAATGCCCATTGCTCATTGCCATGGCTGCGCCACCACTGGTTGTTGGTGTCATGCCATTCATAGACGAAGCGCACCGCGATCCGGTTATCGGTAAATGCCCAGACTTCCTTGACCAGGCGGTAGTCGAACTCGCTTGTCCATTTGCGCGTCAGGAAATCGATGATTGCGTCGCGGCCAGTGAAAAAATCGGATCGCGTCCGCCAGCGGCTGTCTTCGCTATAGGCGAGCGCGACGCGTGCGGGATCGCGGCTGTTCCACGCATCTTCGGCAAGGCGCGCTTTTTGCGCAGCGGTTTGCGCGGTGAAGGGCGGCAGGGGCGGACGGGACATGGCGTTTCTCCAAAGCAATGGCAGCGTGGTAATCCGTTCGCCTGCGCGATAGAATGGCGACAATTCGTAAGATATTATTGCCGAAAGAGGAATGAATGGACCGGCTGCAGGCCATGAAAATCTTCGTGACAGCGGCCGATATCGGCGGATTCGCCGGCGCTGCGCGTCAGCTCCATATGAGCCCGCCAGCGGTGACGCGCGCGATCGCGATGCTTGAGGATCATGTCGGCGCCCGGCTCTTCGTCCGCACCACGCGGATGATCAAATTAACCGAGGCGGGGCAGCGCTATCTTGCCGATTGTCGGCGCATCCTGGCTGAAATCGCTGATGCTGAAGCGGCGGCGGCGGGGCGCTATGCAACGCCCAGCGGATCATTTGTGGTGACGGCGTCAATGCTGTTCGGGGAGATGTACGTGCTGCCGATTCTGCTCGACTATCTCGATGCCTATCCCACCGTCATTGGCCATGCGCTGTTCGTTGATCGGGTGACCAATATTGTCGAGGAGGGGATCGATGTCGCGGTGCGGATTGGCAATTTGCCCGATTCAAGCCTGAGTGCAATCCGGGTGGGATCAGTTCGGCGCGTGATTTGCGGGACCCCGGCCTATTTCGACAGCCATGGGCGGCCCACCCAGCCGGGCGACCTGGCCAGTCACCGGATCGTCGCGGCCACGGCATCGGCGTCCGCGCTGGAATGGCACTTTGGCGGCTCCGGCCGCCGATCAGTCAAGGTCGAGCCGCGCTTGCGCTGCCAGACCAATGAAGGGGCGATCGCCGCCGTGCAGGCGGGATGGGGTCTGTCACGCTTGCTCAGCAATCAAATCGCCCCCGCGCTGGCGGCGGGCACGCTGCAAACCGTGCTTGCGGAGGACGAGGAACCGCCGCTGCCGATCCATATCGTCCATCATCAGGGGCGCCGCGCGTCAGCGACGGTGCGCAGCTTTGTCGATCTCGCCGTCGATCGGCTCCGCGCCAACCCGCTGATCAACTAAATTCATTATTCCGCCATGGTGAATGGTTCAGGCCCGATTCCGTAATTCTCCTTGCTGAACGGAACGATTAGAACCGCTCCGATATGGTCAGGAGCCAGCCCATGCATGTTGAGACCCCAAGTGACATTTTCTTCAGCCCAGCGGTGAAGGCGATCCAGGCCGAGCGCGGATCGCGCGACGGCTATGCCAAGATGGCGGCGCGCGGTGGCTTCCGCACTGAAATCGACGCCGATCTTGCCGCCTGGCTGGAGTCGCGCGACAGTGCCTATCTCGGCACCGCCAGTGCCGATGGCCAGCCCTATATCCAGCATCGCGGTGGACCGCCGGGTTTCTTGACCGTGCTTGATCGCCACCGTTTTGCCTTTGCCGATTATAAGGGCAATCAGCAGTTCATCTCGACGGGCAACCTGGCCGAGAATGACCGTGCGACGATGTTCTTGATGGATTATGCCAATCAGCGCCGGATCAAGATCTGGGGCAGCGCGACGACCACCCGCGATCCCGCGATCATCGCGCAGCTGATGCCCGAAGGCTATAAGGCGCGGCCTGAACAGGCCATCATCTTTACGGTCGAGGTGTGGGATGTGAATTGCCCACAGCATATCCCGCGCAAGCTGGCGGTTGCCGATGTCGCGACCTTGGTGAGCGATTTGCAGGCGCGGATTGCCGACCTCGAGGCCGCACTCGCCACAAAGAATAGCTAGAATTCGTGACCCGTGCGGTCGCGTTTCGTGGCCAAATAGCGTTCATTATGCGGATTGGCGGGCAGTTTGTGCGGGACGCGTTCGATGACAGTAATGCCGGCCGCTTCGAGTTGGGCGACCTTTTGCGGATTATTCGTCAGCAAGCGCACTGATCGCTGGCCGAGCAGCGCCAGCATGCGCGCCGCCACCGCGAAATCGCGGGAATCCACAGCAAAGCCCAACCGCGTATTGGCGTCTACCGTATCAAACCCCTGATCCTGCAGCGCATAAGCGCGCAGCTTGTTGATCAAGCCAATCCCCCGGCCTTCCTGGCGCAAATACAGTAATATCCCCCAGCCGCTGGCGGCGATCGCAGCAATCGCCGCGTCGAGTTGCGGCCCGCAATCACATTTCAGGCTGCCCAGCACATCGCCGGTCAGGCATTCGCTATGCAGCCGAACAAGCGGCAGCTCGCCATTGGGGGCACCGATCAGCAATGCGATATGTTCGCCGGGCATTTCCGGCGTGCGAAAGGCGACAATCTCTGCCGACTCGGCGCCAGCGACGGGCAAGTGCGCGCGCGCGGCAATCGTCAGCCGGACGGCATCTTCATGGTCGTCGATATCCGCTGGCGAGATTTCCAGATCGGCACTGCCGCCGGTCATAGCAAAGAACGCGGGCAGCACGCCGGCCAAGGTCGCCAACCGCAGTGCCGCCGCCGCCGCGGGCGGATTGTCGATTGATAGGGCGCGATAGGGGCCCTTAAGCGGGGTCAGCAGATCAAATTGCGGATCGGCGAGCGCGGTGGCGGCATCAAAATCCAGCCAGGGAACGCGTTCGACCATTACCGGGCATTCCGGTGCTGCTGCCGGTGCCTGGTTGGCGAGTTTGAGCGTCGCGGCCCGCCCTGATGAGATCAGTACCGGCGCATTGCCCTCGGGATCAAATGCGGCCAGTCGCACCGCATCGCCGGTCTCGATCGCCAGCAGGGCGAGAATACCGCTGTCGGACCGGATTGCAATCGGCCAGCCGCGACGCAGCGAATCGATCGCCTGCGCCACGGTCCGTGCGCTCACAGCGCGAATTCCGTCATGATCGGGATATGGTCCGATGGTTTTAGCCAGCTGCGCGCTTCTTCGAAAACATGGTGCCCCGTGGCGGCGCTCGCCACATCCTTGCTCGCCCACATATGATCAAGCCGCCGGCCGCGATCAGATGCCGCCCAATCCTTCGCGCGGTAACTCCACCAGGTATAGAGCCGCGCCGGTGGCGGCACGAATTGTCGCCCCAGATCAATCCAGTCGCCTGCCGCCTGGAGGTCCGCCAGTGCCGTGACCTCGATTGGCGTGTGGCTGACGACATCGAGCAATTGCTTGTGGCTCCACACATCGGACTCGAGCGGCGCAATATTGAAATCGCCGACCAGCAATGTCGGCCCCGTGCACGATTCCGACCAGCGCGTCATTCGCTCCAGAAAATCCAGCTTCTGGCCGAATTTCGGGTTGAGATCGCGGTCAGGCACGTCACCACCGGCAGGCACATAAACATTTTCCAGTCGCAGCCCGTTGGCCAGCCGCACACCCACGTGACGAGCTTCACGATTCGCCTGCCAGTCAAACCGTTCATCCGCCGCCAAAGGGTGTTTGCTGATGATCGCCACGCCGTGGTGCATGCGCTGACCATGCAGCGCGATATAGCGATAGCCGAGCGCGTGAAACACGCTTTCGGGAAAGTCACCATCCATCACCTTGGTTTCCTGCAGGCACAGGATGTCAGGCATCGCCTCACGCAGGAATCGGGTGACGATATCGATTCGGAATCGCACCGAATTGATGTTCCAGGAAGCTATCTTGATCGTGTCGGCCATGCGGCGATGTAGCCTCGCATTATTGGCTTCGCTAGCCCGCTCTGGTGTTGGCCTTGAAGTGTTTCCGCCGGACAAGGAAAGGCCCTCGCTCCGGGGGCATGGAACGAGGGCCGACCTAGCGTTCGTCACGCAGGCAGAATGAGATGGGGAGCCGGGTAACAGGGGGGAAATCCCGGCTTGATCTCATTCGCGAATCCCCTCTAGCGTGGCAAAGCTGTCGCCAATATGAATGAAAACCGGCCTGCCAAAAAATTCAGTTGCGACCGCCTATTGCGGTCGGATCGCGCCAGCGAAAGGCGTTGTCGGCGACCGCGCCGTTGAACACTTGGCGCGACAGCCGGATCGTGGTTCGGTTATTCTGTGCATCCAATGCTATCCAGCCTTGCAACATCAGCCCGCCTGGCGAGGCGGCGTTGCGCAGAAAAAACAGGGTGATCTGGCCATATTCGGGATGGCGCGGATCGCGCGCCTCGACTGAAATCGTGCCCGGATCGCCGCTACGCACCACCTTGGCAAAGCGCGTTGCGTCCTTGCTCGGATCAAGCAACACGCCCAGCGGCGAATTGCCGATCGGCCAACGCTGCTTCTGTCGGACGGAATAATCCAGAAACCACAGGGCCTTGCCGTCGCCAACGATCAGGATTGGCACACCCTTTTCATATTGGAAGCGGATCTTGCCGGGCTTTTTCAAGGTCAGCACGCCACCCAGGGTTTTGCCGTTGCGATCGGTCTGGGCGAAATCCGCGGTCATGCTGTCGACGGCGCGCAAATGATCCTGCACCTGCGCCAGTTCCCCGGTTGCAGGCGCGGCAATGGCAGCCGGGACCGCCAGCAGCAAGGGCAGCGCAAAAAGGGGCTTTAGGGTCACGTCATCAATCTCCGGCAATCAGCGTGGCGGCAATCTGTGGCTGCCATCGGCCATCAGCGTTGAACTGGTCGTGAACCATCTGGGTTCCGCTCTGGTGCGTCGGCATTGGCCAGCGTCCTATAGTGGACGCCCTTCCTGATCCATCAGCACTTCGCGCCGCCCGACATGATCGGGCCTGGAAACCAGCCCGTCCTTTTCCATCCGCTCGATCAGCCGTGCCGCACTGTTATAGCCGATTCGCAGCTGGCGCTGCAGCCAGGAGGTCGATGCCTTCTGGCTTTCAGCGACCAGCTGGCGGGCGTTGCGATACTGCTGATCCTCGGCCGAATCCTCGCCATCCGGCGCCCCATCAAGCGCGAAACCGTCTTCGGGCTCTTCGGTCACCGATTGGATATAATCGGGCTGGCCCTGGCCGCGCCAGTGATTGGCGACCGCCTGCACTTCGTCATCGGTCACGAACGGGCCGTGGACGCGCGCAATTTGTTTGCCGCCGGGCATATACAACATGTCGCCGCGCCCCAGCAGCTGCTCGGCGCCCTGTTCGCCCAGGATGGTCCGCGAATCGATCTTCGAGGTGACGTGGAAGCTGATTCGCGTCGGCAAATTGGCCTTGATCACGCCGGTGATGACATCGACCGAGGGGCGCTGCGTCGCCATGATCAGGTGAATGCCCGCCGCGCGTGCCTTTTGCGCAAGGCGCTGGATCAGGAACTCGACTTCCTTGCCCGCCGTCATCATCAGATCGGCGAGTTCGTCGACGATGATCACGATCTGCGGCAGCGGTTGGAAATCGAGCTGCTCTTCTTCATAGATCGGCTGGCCGGTCGCTGGGTCATAACCGGTCTGGACCTTGCGACCGAGCGGTTGCCCCTTGGCCTTGGCGGCGCGGACCTTGTCGTTGAATGAGGCAAGGCTGCGGACATTGACTGAGGCGAGCATCCGGTAGCGATCCTCCATCTGCTCAACCGCCCATTTCAGCGCGCGCACCGCCTTGCCCGGTTCGGTGACGACGGGGGCGAGCAGGTGCGGAATATCGGCATACATCGATAGTTCGAGCATCTTGGGATCGATCATGATCATCCGGCACTGATCGGGGGTCAGCCGATACAGCAGCGACAGGATCATGCAGTTAAGCCCAACCGACTTGCCCGATCCGGTCGTCCCCGCCACCAGCAAATGGGGCATCGGCGCGAGATCGGCGATCACTGGATCGCCGGCGATATTCTTGCCCAAGATGATCGGCAGCTGCGCTGATTGATCCTCAAAACTCTGGCTGCCGACCAGCTCATGGAGATTGACCGTTTCGCGCTTGGCATTGGGCAGTTCGATGCCGATCACGCTGCGCCCGGGGATCGTCGCGACGCGCGCCGAAATGGCGGACATGTTGCGGGCGATATCGTCGGCAAGCTGGATCACGCGGCTGGCCTTGATGCCGCTCGCCGGTTCAAGCTCATACATGGTGACGACCGGGCCGGGGCGCACCTCGACGATGTTACCCTTCACATGAAAATCATCGAGCACCGATTCGAGTAGCCGGGCATTGCGCTCCAGCGCGGCCTTGTCGATCACGGTGTTGCCGGTCTTGGGCGCAGGCTTGAGCAGATCGAGCGGTGGCAGCCGGTAATTGTCGCGCAGATCAAGCGAGGCCTGTTTGGCGCGCGGCTTGGCGGTTGATGGCGCAACGGCGCGGTCGGCGATCACCGGGCCGGGCCGGGTTTCCGGTGCCGCCACCGCGCGCGGCATCGGCTTGCGGACGGGCGTGACAGGTTCATTGACGCGCAAATCGGTAACGGGGGCATCGTCGCGTGGCGCGGGCAGACGGAACTGCCATTGGCGATCGCGCAGATCGACATCATAGCCGAGCGCATAAACAACGATCCCGCCAAGCCCCGCCAGCACGCCAACGCCGCGCCCGGTCCACAAGACGGCGGTCGGATCGCCAATCTGCGCGATTCCCCAGCGCAACAGATTGGCAAGCCCCAGCCCGATCGCGCCGCCATAGCCAGCCGGCAACGCATTCACGGCGCTGGCCGACACAAAGGACAGTGCGGTTGCCATCAATGAAGCGCCAGCCGCGCCCTTCAGCAGCGTCCAGCCCCAGCGCCCGAGCGGAATATCGCGCCACAGTCGCGCTGCGAATACCAGCCCAAAGGGTAGCATCAGCAGCACGGGCCAGCCGAGCAAAGCCAACAGCGCATCGGCCAGCATCGCGCCAGCCGCGCCCAGCAGATTACGCGCCGGTCCCGCTGCCGCGGTGCTCAGCGACGGATCGCCCGGATGATAGCTGATCAGGCTGGCGGCGATCATCACCACCATCACCAGAATCAGTATCGCGCCAATCAACGTCCCGCTGCGCCGGGCACCATGTCGCACGGTTTCGCGCCAAAGGGGCGACTGCGCCTGGCTCGCCATCTGCGTTTTCCTCAACCAATGTACGCTTGATGTTCCACAATCGCGCGCCGCGAGTCCGGCGTCAAGCGTATCCCACTGATACCGCTATAGGGCGGGGTGGCGCGGCGGGGAATTGGCAGCATGGATTGTCGCCGCTAGGAGGGGGGCCATGGATCAAGCAGATGTGATTATTTTGGGCGGGGGCCTGGTCGGCTGTAGCCTTGGGCTGGCGCTGGCGGCGCACGGCATCACCACGATCATTGTCGATCCGGCGGATCCAGCGGTGACGCTGGCCGCCAGTTTTGACGGTCGCGCGTCGGCAATTGCCAGCGCCAGCCACCGGATGCTGGATGCGATTGGCGTGGGCGCATTGCTTGCCGGCAAGGGCTGCCCGATCGAATCGATCCGGGTGAGTGATGGCCTTGCCCCCGGCGCGCTCGATTTCGCCCCGGCCGAAGCGGATGGCGCGCTCGGCACCATGTATGAAAATCGGCTGCTCCGCTTGGCCCTGCACCAGGCGGCAACGGCGCACCCGGCGATTGATCTGCGGATGCGCACGCGCGCCGTCACCGTCGATCGCGAATCGACGGGCGTCAGCATGACGCTTGAGTCGGGTGCCGAGATCGCCGCGCCGCTGATGATCGCCGCTGAGGGGCGCAATTCGCCGACCCGAACCGCAGCGGGCATCAGAATCGCGCACTGGCAATATCACCACAACGCGATCATCACCGCCTTTGATCACGTCCGGCCGCATGACAATTGCGCGTTTGAGATTTTCTATCCCGCCGGTCCTTTTGCGATTCTGCCGCTGCTGCCGGTCGATGGCCGCAACCGCTCGGCGCTGGTGTGGACGGTTAGTGAGCGCGACGCGCCGGGCATGCTCAAGCTTGGTGATCGTGGTTTCCTGGCTGAAGCGGAGAAGCGCATGGGCGGGTTTCTCGGGCCCCTCAGCAATCTGGCCCCGCGGTCCACCTATCCGCTCGGTTTTCACCACGCCGCGCAGATCACCGCCGAACGGCTCGCGCTGGTCGGGGATGCAGCGCATGGCATCCACCCGATCGCCGGGCAGGGGCTCAACCTCGGCTTTCGTGACGTCGCGACGCTGACCGAGGTGCTGGTTGACGGCAAACGGCTCGGGATGGATTTGGGCGATCCGCAATTGCTTGCGCGCTATGAACGCTGGCGCGGGCTCGACACGTTGATGGTGGCGATGGCGACCGACACGCTCAACCGGCTGTTCGGCGTGCCCGGCAAGGCCGCCAGCGCGGTTCGGCGCTTTGGCCTCAGCGCGGTGCAAGCGATCCCGCCCCTGAAAGCACGCTTCATGGCCGAAGCACGCGGCGAAAGCGGGGATTTGCCCAAGCTCCTGCAGGGCGAGATGGTTTAGGAAACGAGTCGCAACTGTCGACGATCGCGAGCGTGAACAAACCCATGATCCGTCAGCGATGGATTAGCCCTCAAGATTGCCATCCGATCAGCCACCGCAACATGGGTCATATAGACGACCCGAGTCAGTGAACGAGCAGGATCACACTGAAATTTAATTATGTACTTATCGTAAAGACAAACAACTAAGGTACCATGGCCTGGATGCGTTTCTCGACTAATCTCGGTAATTCCAATGGCACTGCGGCATCCAGACTGACCATGGCGAGCCAAAATGTCATATATTTGGCGCTTAGTGCCTGCATTGATAGAGCAGTCTCGCCATCTATTGGTCACGAGCGCAAAAGATACGGCCATTATTCAGTTCTCCCCACCACTATTTGATCAACTAACGTGATCAATTGATCAACGAGGTCAGACAATGCTTCTGCAGCATAGCTCGCATTATCGACTGCTGGCTCAGCAGACACCTTTCGTTCATCTGGCCAAAATCCTAATTCAGGACTTCTATGTTCAGTAACTGTCTTGCCAAGCGCAATCAATAGCCGCCTCATATCTTCTTCAGCGCTATTAGCCTGTTCGATCAGGCGTGAGAGTAGGAGATACAACTCCGGTGGAACGGCCTTCGTAGTGAGCTGAGCGAGAATCAAAGAGAAGACGGTTGTCACTTTAATCGGTCTCGGCAGATCGACGTCAATTTCACCACGATCAAGTGCCTGGGCAACATCAAATACAGCCACCTGATATTGTCGCAGTGACTCAAGCAGGTCTGTCGACAGGGCTCGAAGCCGAAGCAGCAGGGCATCAATCTCGTTAGTTTCCTTTAGCTTCTCTGAAAGGCGCTCGCGTGCGCGTTCCTCGCGATCGAATCGGCCTTGAATTAAAACAAACGCGCCGCCACCCACGGCCAATAAGCCGCTGACTAAGCTCTGCCAGTGATCCAATAAGGCAATGAAAGATGCACCCATCGCTCGAGCTTATCGACCGAACCTCTATCCGCCTAGCTCCCAATCTTAGGCAATGCTCGCGCTTCCTCGACCAGCATCACGGGCACGCCATTTCGCACGGGATAGGCAAGGCCCGCTGCATCCGAAATCAGCTCCTGCGCGGCCTGGTCATACCGCAGGGCCGTGCGCGTCATCGGGCAGACTAGGATCGACAACAGCCACGGATCGATAGCGGCCTGATCGCTCATTGCAGCGTGACCGAATCCTCGCCGTCATGTCGGCCGAAAAACTGCATCAGCTGAACGATCAACTCGGCGCGGTCCTCCAGGCTGGCTGATTCGAGCAGCGCCTGCTTGGCGGCGACATCGAACGGCGCGATCTGGGCAACGCCATTGACGAGCGATTCGTCGTCCAATCGGCCAACGGCCTCCCAATCGACTGCATAGCCCTGCAAATCGGCAAAGCGCCGCGCTTCCATCTCCAACGCGGCGCGGCCCGACAGCGACAGGATCTCCTGCGCATCGGGCATCGGCATCAATGCCGCCTCAACCTGGCGAAACGGCGTCGCGACATCGAGCTCGCGGACGATGCGGAACAGCGACAACCCTTCGAGCACCAGATTATAGCGCCCGTCATCGAGCATCTCGAACTGGCCGATCTTGCCGACACAGCCAATCTCAAACAGTGGCGGTGGATTGCCCTCTGCCCGCGGCTGGACCATGCCGATCCGCCGGTCACGGGCCATCGCATCGCTCATCAACGCCTTGTAGCGTTCCTCAAAGATATGCAGCGGCAAATGCATGCGCGGAAACAGCAGTGCGCCGGGCAGCGGAAACACCGACAAGCGGGTGGTGGTGCGGGCGATCGTCATCCGAACAAAATCGCCGACAGCCGGCGCCGCTGCGCTGACACCCAGGGATCCTCCAGCCCAACCACTTCGAACAATTTGAGCAGCCGTTGCCGGGCTGCCCCCTCTTGCCAGTCGCGATCATCAGCAATCATCGCCAGCAGGCTATCGGCGGCGGCATCGCGGTCGCCAATCGCCATCTGCCCACCGGCCAGTTCATAGCGCGCCGCCATATCGGCGGGATTGGCAGCAACCTTTGCCGCCAGTCCGGCCAGATCATCAACCGGCTTTGCCTCACGCGCCAATGCAATCGCCGCCTTGGCGCGCGATATCTCGGGCAGCTTGGCAACATCCTCTGGCAAGGCTGCAATCGCTGCCTCGGCCTCATCAGCTTGGCCGATGGCAACCAGCGCCCGAATCCGCCCGGCCAGGACCGCCGCATGATCGGGCGCCAGCTCAACCAGTTGATCGAAGATCGATAGTGCGCGCTCGCCATCGCCCTCGGCCAGCACCTGTTCGGCCATGGCGATCAGCGGTTCAATCTCCGCCTCTGCCGCTGCCTCTTCGTTGGTGATCGGCAATTGCCGCAGCAATTGATCCAGCATCGTGCGCAGCGCTGATTCGGTGCGCGCCGGCGTCATGTCGGCGACCAGCTGCCCCTGAAACATCGCATAGACCGTCGGGATCGACCGGATCTGGAACTGGGCGGCGATGAACTGATTCTTGTCGGTATCGATCTTGGCGAGCACAACGCCCTTGTCGGCATAGGCGGCGGCGACCTTGTCGAGCAGCGGGGTCAGCGCCTTGCAGGGCCCACACCATTCCGCCCAGAAATCGATGATGACCAACTTGGTCATCGACGGCTCGACAACATCGCGGCGGAATGCCTCGATTGCCTCGCGTTCGGCGGTGCTCATGCCCAGAGTAGCCACGTCTTGCTCCTGTGCCGTATCGGCTGAAAAGATGATCAGGCCTTATGTGGGGGGTTGGCGGTTGAAGCCAAGCCTTTTTGATAGCCGCAACCGATTGCGATCTGCGGGCTTGCCATCCCCGCAGACCGATGCTAGCAGCCCGCCCTCACCCGGTCCGCGCGGTTAGCGGACCTAGGCGCCAGAGCGGGCGTAGCTCAGGGGTAGAGCACGACCTTGCCAAGGTCGGGGTCGAGGGTTCGAATCCCTTCGCCCGCTCCAGCGTGCATCCCAGCTATGGCTGGGCGCAGCCTTCTTTGAAGTTTTTGCAGCGCTAAAGCTTTGCAATCCCCAACGCCGCCGCTTCGCTCTGCAACCGTGCCGCCGCCGCTGGGTTCGCCGCGATCGCGTCGGCCAGTGCGCGTGATGCCTTGGCCTCTTCGCCCAGGGTCTTGCGGCTGCGCATCAGCATGACCCAGCCATCAAGATTGCCGGGATTAGTGCGCAGCTTGCCCTCCAGCTGGCTGACCATCTGCTGCGCCATGGTATCCTGCTGGCTTGGCGTCAGGGCCGCGGCGGCGCGAATCTGCTCGGCTGACGGTCCCGGAATGCCCGCCCCGCCAATCAGGCCGCCCGGCATGGCAGGATGGTTGCTCGTCGGCGCCAATGCCGCCAGTTTTTCGGTCACATCGATCTTGTTGATCTTGGCCACCTGCGTGATCGTCCGGCGGAGATCATTTTCCCAGGTCGCACCGGGCGGCGTATCCTTCAGCAGCGCCAGCCAATCATCGATGGCCCCTTGATGCTCGCCGCGAAGATCGCGCGCAACGGCGGTGAAATAGCGGCTGCGCGGATCCTTGGGATCGATCGTCAGCGCTTTGCGAAACGCCGTCAATGCCGCTGATGGCATTGGATCACGCGGACTCGCCATGACGCGCGCCTCGCCCAGCGCGGACCAGATATCGGCGCGATCGGGCGCTGCGACGCTGCCTTTTTCCAGCGCGACAATGGCCTCATCAAACCGGCCTTTGGCAAATAGCGCATCGCCAAGGGTAGCCCAGTTATTGGCATCACCAGGCGATGCCTGGGCGCGCGCCTGCAGCAATTCTATGTCATTGCCCTGAGTCGGAATCGAGCCGGCTTTGGCGATTGGGGGCGCTGCTGATTCGGTGCCTTTTTGGCGCATCACCGAATAACCGACGGCCAAAATCAGGGCCAAAACGGCCGCGATAAGCACCCATTGTCCTCTTACTACGGGATTATTTTTCGTAACCATCACTCACCCATTGCGCGTGCCCATCAGGGGTGACGCGACGTAGCTTGCATGGTAGTGAATGGCCAGTTGCGGTAAAGCGCATTTCTGTTGTGGCCTGGGAGCGGGGGCTCCACTGGATCGCTAAATGGGGGACATAGACAATGGCGGATCGCGTTAGAGTCGCGATAATCGGCTCGGGTCCCGCTGGGTTGAGTGCGGCTGCGCGTGCCGCACAGCTCGGCCTGTCGCACGTGCTGATCGAAAAGACCGATCACCTTTCTGATACGATTTATAAGTATCAGAAGGGCAAACATGTGATGGCCACGCCCGCCAAGCTGGTGCTGCGGTCCGATCTCGATTTTGATGCCGGCAAGCGCGAAGTCATCCTGAAAACCTGGGACGAACAGGCCGTCGGCAATAAGGTCACCGTCCGCTATCGCAGCGAAGTGAAGGCAATCACCGGCGATCGGGGCGATTTCGCGCTGGCGCTCACCGATGGCACGGTGATCAACGCCGAATGCGTGGTGCTGGCCATTGGCACCCAGGGCAATCCCAATTTGATGCGCTGCCCGGGCGCGGCATTGCCGCATGTCCAATATCAACTCGATGACCCCGGCGAATATGTCGATGAACATATCACCGTGATTGGGTCAGGCGATGCGGGGATCGAAAACGCGCTGGGTCTGGCTGCGGACAAGGCCCAGGGCAATGTCGTCACCATCCTCAATCGGTCGGCTGATTTTGCCCGCGCCAAAAGCGCCAATGTCAAATTGCTCAACGAGGCGTCTGATCAGGGGCGGGTGATCGTTCGGCTGAACACGACGCCGGGCGAAGTGCGCGAAGGCGAATTGCTGCTGGAAACGCGCGACGGCACCGAAACGATTCAGTGCGACCGGATCATCGCGCGCATGGGATCAGCCGCGCCGCGCGCCTTTATCGAATCCTGTGGCATCGAATTCACCAGCGCTGATCGCGAAGCCTTCCCGAAATTGTCGCCTGAATTCGAATCGACCAAGGCTGGCATCTTCGTGATTGGCGCGCTGGCTGGGTATCCGCTGATCAAGCACTGCATGAATCAGGGCTATGACGTCATCGAGTTCATCAACGGCAATACGACGTTGAAGCCCGCCGATGAGCCCTTGCTGGAAGCCAAGTTCGAAGCGTTCAAGAAATCACGCCGGTCAGTCGATGATTGGCTTGAGCTGCTGCGCACCAACATCACGATTTTAAACGACCTGTCGCCGCTGCAGATGCGCGAATTCGTGCTCGATTCCGAAGTGCGGCCCTACAAGGCCGGGGAAATCATCATCAAGCGCAACGAGCCGGGATCGTCGCTGCTGTGTATCGCGCAGGGATCAGTGCTGGTTGAGGTCAACCCAGCCGATCCGTCGATCACCATTCCGATCCCGCAAGGATCGATTTTTGGTGAAGTCGGCCTGATTTCGGGCCGTCGCCGGGGTGCCACCGTGCGCGCGGGCACGGATTGTACGATCGTTGAAGTGTCGCGCACGGCTGCGCTGAAGCTGATGTCTTCAGTGCCCGCGGCCAAGCGCGCGGTTACTCGTATCTCGGTTGAGCGGCAATTGTTGCAGATGTTCAAATCGGGGCTGCTGGCCAGTGATCTGGTCGAGGTGCTCGACACGCATGAGATCGTCAATGTCCGCGCCGGTGAGGCGATCATCACTGAGGGCGACACAAGCGACGATGTGTTCGTGATCCGGATCGGCAGCATGATCGTCGAGAAGAATGTCGCGGGCAAACCGGTGTTTCTGTCCTATCAGCCGGCCAGCACCTATGTCGGTGCCTTGTCGTTGATTCATGGCGGGCGGCGCACCAAAACAGTGCGCGCGGCGGTCAAATCCGAAGTCATCAAGCTGCAAGGGGCGGCGTTTGCGCGGCTGCTTGCGGCCAAACCCGCGCTCATGGACAAGGTCCGCACCGACATGGCCGGGACGGAAAATGTCCACGCCTTTGTCGAAAGCCGCAAAGACAGCCATTCGGCGGTGTTCAACGTCCATTCCGAAACCGCGCGTTTTCTGGTCGACAATGGCATTGGCGAGGCGACCGACGTGTTGCTGATCGATGAGAAGCTGTGCGTTGGCTGCGACAATTGCGAAAAAGCCTGTGCGGATAGCCATGAAGGCCTGTCGCGACTCGATCGTGAAGCCGGCAAGACCTATGCTCATCTTCATGTGCCGACCAGCTGTCGGCACTGCGAGCACCCCCATTGCATGGCCGATTGCCCCCCCAACGCGATTCAGCGTGGTTCGAACGGCGAGGTTTTTATCGAAGACAGCTGTATCGGCTGCGGTAATTGCCAGCGCAATTGCCCCTATGGCGTGATCCGTATGGAGGCACGGCCGCCCGTCAAGCCGGGCCTGCTAAGCTGGATGATGTTTGGCAAAGGCCCTGGACCGGGTGAGCCATCGAAAAAATGGCGCTACAAACATGCCACGCCTGGCGTCGACGTGCCAAAAAAAGCCGTAAAATGTGATATGTGCTCGTCAATCAAGGGCGGACCAGCCTGTGTGCGCGCCTGCCCGACGGGCGCGGCGATCCGGATTGCGCCGGAAAGTTTCCTGACCATTGCCGGCTTGCAAGAGGAGGACCGGTCATAGCTAGTCGCGCTGCCGCCCGCGGTCCGCGGCACCAACAGGGCACTACTGAGCATGAAGGATTCCTGCGCTATGCAGGATTCCGGTGGCTCAAATTGTCGCTGGTGCTCTCGGTTACCGCGCTGATCACTTATATGCTTGTCGACATTCGGCCTCGGCCCAATGGCGGCAGCTGGTATGGCTATACGCTAGGCACGATCGGACTATTGCTGATCCTGTGGCTGACGATGCTTGGCATTCGCAAACGCGCGATGACTAG
>FSSH01001610.1_pt1 | contig 68421 bp, 63 predicted proteins | sample 1166101 | NCBI WGS metagenome assembly FSSH01 (sample SAMEA32972668, study PRJEB13176) | freshwater metagenome | biome: Drinking water system; feature: Biomass in drinking water that filtered by 0.45 um membrane; material: drinking water | place: USA | collected 2012-12-20 | depth 0 m | reverse complement strand
CGGCTCATGACTTCGGACCCGCCGACCATCGTGAGCTCCGTTCCCCCGCCCAGCATCCCCGCCGCCGCAAAGGTGGCCGTCATGCTGGTAGAGCAGGCAAGGACGACCGAGAACGCCGGCACCGTGGGACTGAGCTTGGCGTCAAGCCAGGTCTCGCGGGCGATGTTGCTCCAGCCCATGTTTGGGATCACGGTCCCCCAGACCAGCAAATCTGGCTCCGCCTGGGCTGCCATCGCCTTTACAACCGGAACGGACAGAGAGACAGCGTCATAGGCAGACAACGCCCCTCCACCGCGGCCGAAGGGGGTTCGAAGGCCAGCGGCTACGAAAACGGGTCCGGCGAAGCGAGTCATGTTGGTCTCCTACGTTCTTGAACTTGCGGAGGTGTTGGATGCATCAGGTGCGACTGGATAGGTACTAAGCGCTGACGCGGGTGCAACGGGTCCAGGGATCGTTTATCTGAACTCTATTTGCCAGCACCGGAGAATCTGTTTGAGCCTCATCAGAATGGGAACGGCAATCTGCATCTGCCATCGGCAAGAACTTTCAGCCTGAATCCTGGGCTGAACATCCCGATCCAGAGGGCCTGAATTTGATCCCTCCCACTAGCCGCCGTAACGCTCGGTTCGGACACTGGAGGCATCCACGCCTGCCAGCAGAACCGCATCCGTCGCGATATTGACGAAGCCGTTGGATCCACAAACGAATACGTGTGTAGGCATTCGGTCGAGCCGAGCCAGGGTCTCCTGGACCATGGCGCCGTCGATCCGTCGCCCATAGTCCAAGCCGCGGGCCGGTCGCTCCCGCGTAATTGCCAAAGCCATAAGGAAGGCCGGATCGCTGGATTCGATAGAATGAAGCTCTTCCGAGAAGAGAACGTCCCTTGCGGTTCGCGCGGAGAGGAGCAACGCTGTCGGAACCGTTTGGGCAAGTTCGCGGCGCTGACGAACCATCGCCATCAACGGCACGAGGCCAGATCCTGCCCCGATCAGCAGCACGGCGTCTGCGGCAGGCTCTGGCCAAAGGAAATGGCCTCCCAGCGGACCACGAAGTTCTATTTCGTCTCCGACGGCTGCGACGTCGTGGAAGAAGGACGACACCTCACCATCGGGCAAAAGCTCAATAGCGATCTCGATGATCGAGCTTGCGTTTGCAGATGACGCGATCGAGTAGCTACGCATTGCGCTGTAGCCATCGGGCGCGGTCAGCTTGATGTCGACGTGCTGCCCTGCGATGTGCACAAACGATCTGCTCAGCCGAAGGAACAAGCTCTTGATGGTCGGCGTTCGCTGCACGATCCCGACGATCACGCACGACTGCCACGGTATCCGCTGATCGCCGTTGTCAGTCATTTTTATAGCGTTGCTCGCGCCACGGATCGCCGTAGATGTGATAGCCGCGAAGTTCCCAAAAACCGGCCTCGTCACGCGTGGTGAACTGCAGCGCATTCACCCACTTGGCTGACTTCCAGAAGTAAAGGTGCGGCACCAGAAGCCGCGCAGGCCCCCCATGGTCGCGTGGAAGTGGCTTCCCCGCGTAGCTGAGCGCGACCATCGCCTTTCCGGAAAGCAGATCCGCCAACGGAACATTTGTCGAATACCCGTCGTAGCAGTGCGCCAGAACGAAGTCCGTGGGCCGCTCAAGGCCGGCGTCCGCAAGAATGTCCTCGATCAGGACGCCTTCCCACACGGTATCCAGTTTGGACCAGGACGTGACACAGTGAATATCCCGAGTCACCTTGGTCTTCGGCAGGGCGTTGAACTGGCTCCAGTTCCACACCTTGGCGGGCTTCGGGCCAATCTTGACGGTGAATTTCCAATCGGCAGTATCCACGAGCGGCGTGGGTCCGGCTGACAGGACCGGAAAGCCTTGCTCGAGATGCTGGCCTGGCGGAACCCGATCCGCTTGATGGCTGCCCGAACCTCGGCCAGTGAATCCTCTGGTGACCATGGCGAACCCCCTTACGTGTCACGACAGAAAGGAACCGGTTTCATTTCGAGCCACTATGCATTCCCTTTGCACAGGTCGATGCCGGACGGGCAACCGGGTGAAGGTCAGAATAGCGGGTGCCAAATAGCAGTAGCTACCTTCCCCTGACGCGGCGAGGCACGCGCATCGCCTACAAACCGTAGCATCCGGCCGCCGCCATTGCCCAATAGCGACGCGCTATATCTGCGATAGCCCAGGCAGGAACTCATGGCCCACCCCGGATCAGCGTCCTAACAACCCGCAGGATCCCTTTCCTTTGGCGGCATGGACAGGCGGAATACCGCTACTGCCGCACAGCCCCCGATGGTCCGCGACGCCGTGGTAGCTAGGGCAATGCGGCGCCGTGCAAGGCTGAATTCCTTGATGGTGCGCCGTTGGCCAATCTGCGCCATCGCCTTGCGCCAACCAAGCATGGAGCCTATGTCGCAAAGCTATTTCAAATACTTCAGGCTTACCTTCATAGTCTCAGGCGCGGTTCTTACGAATCCCGAGCAAGCCTCGGCTCGAGTGCCGAGCTGGCGGATCAAGCGTTCGGAAGACAAACCGCAGGGGCCTTCGAACGATCGGCTGGGACTGCTCGCTCGGGACATTTACCAGGCATCTACATCAGGGGTGGAGAATCCAATGAACGTGACCGAACGACAGGCACCTGAGCTTCGGGTGCAGCGATGGATTGGCGCCAATGGAGAGAAGATCGCACCTCTCAAGCTGTCGGACCTGGGCGCAGGACCGAAGATCCTGTTCGCATTTCAGGACTGGTGCGGCGGTTGCCATTCTCATGGCTTCCCAACGCTCCAAGCGCTGCACGCTGTCTTGAGCGACCAGGGCGTAGGCATCGCGGTGATCCAAACCGTATTTGAAGGTGCGCACGAGAACACCTTCGAGAGACTGCGACCGAACCAGCTGGAGTACGAACTTCCTGTCGCATTTGGTCATGACGAGCCCCCGGCCGGCTCGACGCTTCCCACGTTCATGCAGGACTACCGAACCCGTGGCACGCCCTGGTTCACGGTCATCGACGCGAGCGGACGCATTATCCTCTCGGACTTCCGCCTGGATGTGGGTCAGCTCGTGAAGGCGCTGGAGCAGGCCTAGTCAATGCGGCGATGGCTCGTTCTGGCCACCACCCACCTGGCGGTGCTCGCGCTAGGTTTTGGCGCCGGCATCTATGCCCTGCCAATCCTGACCGCACCGGGGGCGCCGGATGCAGAGGCACTTGATCGCGTCGCTGCTGAAACGCTCTACGCAGGGCGCTTCGTGCGAGATCTCAAAGGCAGCAATCGGCTCCACTGGGGCGAGGGCGAGGTGCGCGTGTCGCGCAACCACATTGCGCACTTTGGGCGCTTGGCCCCAGGCCCCGACTACAAGCTCTATCTCGCCCCACGCTTCGTCGACACGGAGGAAGCTTTTCTCCGGGTCAAAGACGTATCACGCCGCGTGGGCGATGTGAAGACGTTCAACGGCTTTCTCGTGGATGTGCCGACCGGCATTGATGTTCGCGACTACAACACGGTCGTCATCTGGTGCGAATCATTCAGCCAGTTCATCAGTGCCGCGGAGTACCAGGCCTCGCGTCATGATCAAGACTGACAAGCGTGTCGGATCCCGCAGGCCGGGGTGTGACCCCGGCCTGGGATAGCTGGTTCGCAGAGGGCTCGCCCCGGATTGAGCACGAGCCAGGCAGCAGATTGGGAGTCGACCTACTCGACGCTTTCTACGGTGATTTTCCGGCCGTTGAACTGCACGGTCTCTCCCGCGCGTGCGCCTTCAATGGCCTGGAAGATCGGCGCCATTGTGGAGATGCCCATAAGCTCCTGCCCATGACAATTGAACTGGCTCGTTGAAACGGCAACCACAAAGTAGCGACCGGACAACTTAACGACAGCACCCTCAACGACAGTAGACTTCGGCCCGAAATCGATTGTTTCGAGCTTTTCAATTTTGTCCGCGTAGTCATGGAGCTTGTCATCAAGTCCTTCCGCGAGGTCGCTGGCGATCTCCGCCTGAGCGTGCTCGTCATTCTCGATCGGCTCGCTTCGATCAAGCCGAGCAGTGGACACGTAGCCTAGATACGTGTCGCGAGCGCTCTGTAGGGCTGCCGTTTCCAACGACAGCATCGTCTCTCTGATGTGGTCTTTGTTCCAGTTCACAATCACCTCGCCTTGTATCGCTATTGGAGCCGTCTGCCCGTCAGGACTCGCCGGGGACCGCCGCGTAATTGAGCTTTGTCATCCCGCCCACGCGGCTATTCATCGCTGACAAAGTCCTCTCCTTGATAAGGAGCTCGGATCAACCTGGGGTCTCGGATGATGCTTGTGACAAGCCAAACATAGGTTTGCTCTGCGGTATCAAATCCGAGGATGCTGAAGGCGCCGCCGAAGGGACATGCGGGAAAGTCGGGGAACCCTTCCCGAAGGACGTAACGCTCGGGTTCTTGTTCAAACTCGCGCTTGTAGACCTTGCGCAGACCGTGCTTGCTCGGCACATCCTGGTCCCCTGTCGGCACCGTCTCTCGATGCGCCAGAAGCTGCTCGGAAAAGTCCGCATGGCAAATCTCGTCGAACACATCGAAGGCGTCGATCAGCAGTCCCTTGTGCCCCGTCTTTGGGTCCGTGATCGCGTAGATGTTTGACGCATCCTCCGCATCGTCGCCACTCTCCAGGCGCAGCGCAGCGTCCACACGCATGGAGCAAGCATCCAGTTTCGATCCGAATTCGAGATCGACGAGATGGCCATCCTTGACACGATACTCGCGGTCGTATCCCTTGGCGACGTACGACTGCACTGCGCTTATGACATCGGTCACTTGGGTGTTCATTGAGGCGCCTTCATCTCGCGTTGAATGGAGCGTGCGCCCACACGGGGCGTGCTGTGGACTGCCGGAGGACGGCGGAGATGTTGGGGTACAGAATTCAAAGCCACTTTGCCTTCTTGAAGCGCAAGAAGAGGATGAGGCAGGACGTCGCCATGAGCCCGATCACGACGAAGAATCCGTAGGTCGCATTCAGGCCGGGCATGTGCGTGAAGTTCATGCCATATATTCCAGCGATTGCCGCCGGAACTGCCAGTACAGCCGCCCAAGCCGCGAGCTGGCGGGTGATCCTACCCATCCTTTGCGCTTCCAGAAGACTGCTGAACTCAAAGACAGATGACAGGACCTGAAGCAGACCGTTAACCATGGTCTGCACGCGATCAACGTGGTCCGCGACATCGTTGAAGTACGGCCTCACATCGGCGCTGATGCAGGGAAAGTGCCCGCGAACCAGCTTTCTGACCAACTCGGCCATCGCTCCGAGCGTACGCTGGAAGTGGGTTAGCTCGCATCTCAGTGCAAAGATGCGGGCGACGTCTTCTCGTCCGAGAAAGTCGCCAAGTGACCGCCTTTCCATTGCCAGGACGTCATCCTCGATCATTTCAAAGATGGGCAGATACTGGTCGACAATCCGGTGCAGGATCGCGTGCAACACGTAGTCGACGCCCTTTCCCAACAGCGCCGGCGAAGCCTCGAGTTGCTTTCGAAGGGTACCTAGCTCTCCGGCGTGGCCGTGCCTTACGGTGATGAGATGATTGTGACCGGTGAAGATTGCCATCTTCCCGTAGCGGATCGTGTCGCCTACCAGCTCGGCAGTCTGGGCGACGACGTACAGCTCATCGTTGTAGACCTCGAGCTTGGGCGGGCACAGCGGGTGCATCGCATTATCGATGGCCACCGGATGGAGCTGATAGGTCGTTTGTATCGCGTGAAGCTCCTCGGCAGTGGGGTCGTGTAGCGCGATCCAACAGAAGTCCGATCGACTCTTATCCCATTGGACGTGCTCGTCGAGCGCGACGTCCCTGATTCGCTTACCTTCGTTGTAATAGCAGGCGGCAACGATGCTCATGCCGGCCTCGCAGGGATCTTCAGACCCCGCTGTACAGCTGGTCGAGCTAGCCCACGACCGAGCCAGGCTTGGATATTCGAGTATTCGCTTAGCCCGACGATGTCGCCGGCACCGTAGGTTTCGATCAGCGCGTTTACCCAGCCGAGCGTCGCGATGTCCGCGATCGAATAGTCATCGACGATCCACTCGCGCCCTTCCAGCTGGCGATCAAGCACCCCTAGGAGTCGCTTGGATTCGTCGATATAGCGCTGTTGTGGGCGTTTATCCTCATAGTCCTTCCCGCCCCAGCGCAGGAAGAAGCCTAGCTGGCCGAACATCGGCCCGATGGCGGACATCTGGAAGAACACCCACGTCAGAGTTTCGTAGCGTTTGGCGGGTGCATTTGGGATGAGCTGGCCGGTTTTCTCGGCCAGGTAGATGAGGATGGCACCGGACTCCCAAACCGCAATGGGGCTCCCGCCAGGCCCTGCAGGATCGATGATTGCCGGTATCCGGCCGTTCGGATTCAAGGACACGAACGCCGGATCTTTTGACTCGTTTTTGGAGATATCGACCAAGTGGGGCTCGTACGGCAAGCCGGTCTCCTCCAGCATGATCGAGACCTTGACGCCATTGGGGGTGGGAGATGCGTAGAGTTGGATGCGCTCGGGATGAGATGCCGGCCAGCGCTTCGTGACCGGAAAGGACGAGAGATCTGACATGGTTCTGCGATCCTGGTGATGCGATGGCTGGGGACTGGAGAACTCAACCCTATCAGCACTGGGTTCGATAACCGCGCCGAGGAAGGGCGCGGTTATCGATGACTGCGAGGAGGACGGGGGCTCAGGTCGCGACCCGCGAAGACGGTTCTGCCTCAGCCCCGGCCGATGCCCGCACAAGCCCCCCGCTTTAGCGCTTGGGAAGAACCCAGTTGGAACGGGGAAAGTGGCACGTATAGCCGCCTGGCCGATTCTCCAAATAGTTCTGGTGCTCCGGCTCGGCCTCCCAGAAATCGCTCACCGGCTCGACATCGGTTACCACCTTGCCATGCCATAGCCCGGAGGCATCCACATCGGCGATCGTGTCCTCGGCAACCCGTTTCTGCTCCGCGTCGACGTAGTAGATGGCCGACCGATAGGAGAGTCCGCGATCATTGCCCTGGCGGTTCTTCGTGGTCGGATCATGGATCTGGAAGAAGTATTCCAGGATATTCCGGTAGCTGGTCACTGCCGGGTCGAAGATGATCTCGATCCCCTCGGCGTGCGTGCCGTGATTGCGGTATGTGGCGTTGGGAACATCGCCGCCGGTGTAACCAACACGTGTCGAGACGATGCCCGGCTGCTTGCGAATGAGATCTTGCATGCCCCAGAAACATCCGCCTGCGAGAACTGCGCGCTGATGCATGTTAGGCCTCCTTGATCTGATCGAGATATTCGCCGTATCCCTCGGCGGCCATCTCGTCACGCGGGATGAACCGAAGGGACGCGGAGTTGATGCAGTACCGAAGCCCGCCGCGGTCGGAGGGACCATCCGGGAACACATGGCCGAGATGACTGTCGCCATGTACCGACCTGACTTCCGTCCGCCTCATACCATGGGCGCCGTCCTGAACCTCGTTCACGTTGGCCGGAACGATCGGCTTGGTAAAGCTGGGCCAGCCGGTGCCAGAATCGAACTTGTCGGTCGAAGCGAACAGCGGCTCTCCCGACACGACGTCCACGTAGATGCCAGGCTTCTTGTTGTCGTTGTGTTCGCCCGTGAATGGCCTTTCGGTACCCGCGTTTTGGGTGACCCAATGCTGCTCCGGGGTGAGACGGTCCAACGCTGTCTTTGACTTTTCAAACTTCACGATAGCCTCCGTTACGCATCTAGTGGGGCAGCCAAACTGTCGTTTGTGTTGTTAGTCATTGCGACGACTATCGCAGTGCGCCTTGGATTTATCCAATACGCCGAACGTATCGTTTCGATAGCATTGAACCACTTCGCGATCTGATTGAGTTTGGCTCGCCCCAGGTCGCCAGCTGCTGATACCTTGATGTGACCATCACAGGTTGGGCGAGCGCTTCGAACAGGTTCTTCGGATGCCCTGGGAGCGCAACGGCCAGCCGTCTGCAGGAGGTTCGTCGGGTATGGCAGAGACTAGATTTTTGTTTCTCGGCGGGACTGGGTCCCAGCTTTCTGGTCATCTTGAGCCGCCGGAGGGAACGCCGCGGGGCTGGGCGATCTTCGCGCACTGCTTCACGTGCGGGAAGGACAGCCGCGCGGCCGTTTACATCTCGCGCGCACTGTCTCGAGCCGGCATCGGGGTCCTAAGGTTTGATTTCGCCGGGATCGGAGCCGGGTCGGGGGAGCCCGTCAGCTTCGCGTCGGACGTCGAGGACATTCGTTCAGCCGCAAAGGCGATGACGGCGGCGGGGATGCCGCCTTCTTTGCTTGTTGGGCACAGTCTGGGTGGAACCGCTGCGATCGTGGCCGCTGCCGAGTTGCCTGGCGTGGCGGCCGTGGCGACGATCGGCGCGCCCGCCGACCTCGAGCATATTCTGCGGTTTTTCCGGCCCATCGACCTGGACACCATCGCAAGCGAGGGCGAAGCATCGGCGGAAATCGCTGGCCGAACCTTCCTCGTTCGCCGCAGCTTCCTGCAGGCGGTTGAGGGTTTCGACATTGAGAAGTCCATCGCCTCGCTCCGACGTCCTGTGCTGGTGATGCATTCACCGCTGGATCAGGTGGTCGGCATCGACCACGCGTCGCGCATCTTCGTCGCCTCCAAACATCCCAAGAGCTTCTTCTCGCTCGACACCGCAGATCACCTGCTTACGAGTGCCGCAGACGCGAACTACGCCTCGGCAATAGTGGCTGCCTGGGCAAGCCGATTCCTCCCGCTTCTCAAGGCGGATCTTCCGCAGGTCGAGGTTGCAGAGGGCGTTGTCGCCACCGAAACCCTTGCGGGAAAGTTCCAGCTCGAGATCCGTAGCGGCAAGCATACGTTCTTCGCCGACGAGCCAGCGTCGGTCGGGGGTCTAGGAACCGGACTGTCTCCCTACGAGCTCGTGTCTGCCGGCTTGGCGGCGTGTACGGTCATGACCATGCGTGTCTACGCAATTCGCAAGGGTTTTCCGCTGGAACGGGCGAGCACGACGGTGCTGCACGAGAGGGTGCCGGGCATGATGCCGCCCGACCGATTTACCCGCACCATCACCCTCGATGGCCCGCTGAACGATGATCAGCGTGCTCGGATTCTCGCGATCGCTGATCGATGCCCGGTTGATCTGACTCTAGTCCGGGGCTCTGACGTTCAGACGGAGCTTTCAAGCGGCACTGAGACTGAGGCACCCAGGTCAGATTGAATGAAGCGACTACCGATTGCGTCCATTAGTGCGGCCGGCATACGCCATCTGGGTTACGGGTGTTGTCTGCGTCTACCGTGCTTCCCTAGCTGAACCTAACTCTCAACGGGGCGCGTGCGCGATTGCTCTCTCACACCTCACGACCGGCAGCAATACCGCGATCTCGCAACTCTGCGTCAATGGGACAGTCCGTACACCCCTCATGGCAGCAGAGGCGACATATCCGGTAGGAGTGCTCAAGACTCTCAAGACGAGCGCGGAGGACACGTGCAGAGAGCTGGCCCAGAATCTTCATCTCCTCGTGGGTCAGAACGGCCAGTCCCTCGGCGATGATTTGGTCCCTTGAGTTCAAGACGTCGTCGCTGACCACCTTGCCAGCCCCCGTCAGATAAAGTGCGCGTGTCCGTCCGTCAGTGGGATGCTCCCGGCGCTCGATCAAGCCTTCCGTGACCAGACGGTCAACAAGTCGAACCGTTCCTGCATGGGAGAGGCCAACACCCGCGGCCAGCATGCCCACTGACAGGCCTGGCTTGTGCGCTAGCAGTGCCAGCGCCGAGGCGGTGGGGCCTGCCTCGGGCGCACGCGATGAACTGGCGCGAATGACGTCGTCGCTGATCATCAGCGCGAACGCCCCAAAGACATTGCGATCTTGGAGTTGAGTCATGGAGACCATATATATGTCCACCGCGCATAGACTGCAAGGGAAAAGTGATGCTTTTAGGGCATGCTGGACGAGGCGCTAAGCGTATATTCCGGGCCTTTTTCGCCACGAAACAGTGGGTTGGATGCAACCGCGGAGACCAGTCCGCCCGATGGGGATTGGTATTGGCAATGCCTATCAGCTATGGGTTCCTGATCCACTCCGGACACTATATGCGCGCCGCATATAGATACGAACGATGATTGGACCCATCGGGGGACGGGCGCTGGCCAGACTCCCTACCCTCGGGAGGCAGACCACCAGGTCGGCGGATTGCGCAGCCAATTGCTAGGTGGACGGAGGGATATCTGCCTCCTGTACTCGGCGGACCGGGTAACGGCTCGCTTGAAATGCGAACTAGATCGGGACGTGCGAGATGAGTGTGCCAAGGCGTGGCTTGTCAGGCACTTGGAACTTGCGGCGGCGCGGATGGCCTATGAAGAGCAGTGCTGAAATGAGGTCGCGCAATTATGTACCGCTGCGCTGTCCTTAAGGTGTGAGGACTATTGGAGGCGGAGCGGTTGCCCAACGCTCCCGTCTTGCAGGGAATCTGAACTAGCTACCCTTTGCCATGTGCTGACTGCCCACTGTATCGACCAGGCGGTTGGTCAGTGACCCGCGTCTTCGCCAGCAGCGTCAGCCGTAGCGTGTGTTGTCCCAGGCTTGTGATGCGCCGGTGCGTAGATGGTGTAGAGCTGCATGGGCGCTTGGCCGATATTGGAGATGTTGTGCCAGGTCCCGGCGGGCACCAGCACGCACCATCCATCGGACACTTCTTGGTCGAAGGTAAGCTCATCCTTGTGCGGCCCCATCTGGATCCGGCCGCGTCCCCCGTCGAGCCGGAGGAACTGATCGGTATCGGCGTGCATCTCGAGGCCAATGTCGCTTCCCGGTGGAATGGACATCAGGGTCAACTGCAGATAGCTGCCACTCCATCTCACCGAACGATAGTTCGGATTATTGATGGTCTCACTCTCGAGATCGAACGCATGGGGCGCTGGGCCCAAGTCTGCAGTCTTCACGATCTCTGGTCCCAATGAGTGATGGTGGCGCCTACTGCCCCATTCCTTCGCAGTGCCGAAGTTTCCGGGCGCAGGAAAGTTGCGCTGCGCGGAGTACGCAGTTACCTCGCTTCCAGCAGATACGCGACAATCTCTCCTCGCTTCTTCGCGTCTTGGACTCCCCGCGGGAACAGGCCGCCCATTCGATTTCCAGGAATAAGCTCCTTGGGCTTCTCGATATGACTGGCGAGGTTCTCTGCGGTCCAAATAACTTCGGAGCTCGACATCGCAGGGGAGTATGCGTATCCGGCTGATGTTCCGGCCTTTCGGCCGGCCACGCCTGCCAGGGAAGGGCCTATCCCGTTCTCACCTGGTGTCATCGAGTGGCAAGAGGAACAATAAATCTCGAACGTGACCTTGCCGCCTGCCACGTCGCTGCCCGTATCCTGCGCTACGTCGACGGCGTCGCTGCCCGTCTCCTGCGCTACGGCGCCGCCGTGTCTCGCGGCGCCGGCTTCAGGCTCGCCGACGATGATGTCCTTTGGAACCGTTGCCTGGGCGTTGGGGCCGAGCGCCGGGTAGGCGTAGCTATATACCCAATCCGATTGCATCGCCGGAACGTGGCAACCTTTGCAATCCGCCTGGTAATTGGTCGAAATCTGTTTCTTGGTGGCTGGATCAAACTCTGCCCAACCCCAACCATCACCCCACAGCGGATTCGATGGAAAGCGTTCGTTTGCATCCTTGACCATCAGAAACCACGTTTTGGTCTCATTGGCCCAGAACGCGTTACCGGTTGTATGTTTGGAGCCAACGGCCAACGTGACTTCCTTGACCAGCACGGCGCCATCAAGGAATCTGCCGGTCTCGTTGAAGTTAACCACGTCAATGGGGCGTGCATAGACGGAGTGGATGTCTGCCACTCCGCCATCACCCGTGACCGCCCAGGACCCAATGAACACAAACCCGCTTGGGAAATTGGCCGGAAACCCGATGTCTCCCGTTTTGCTGACGAAAGACGAGTACGGGTCCAGTTCCGCCTGTACGGGGTCACTCTGTTTGCATCCCCCTGCACAAAGCAGTGCGGCGATCGCGACAATGCTCCCCGCTGCCATCCGCGAACCGATTCTGCTCATGCGACTCGCCCCCACTTCGTTCCCGCGCGCTGCCCATCCCGCGAAGAGGGCAGTCCATAACAGCCCTCTTCGCATGGACGATGCATGTCAGTTCGCAGCGACAGGCAGAGGTAGCGGGGCGAGGATCGATTCGTAGAGTTTGACGTAGACCATGTCTTCGTCGGCGTTGGCGATGTGGCAACCAGCGCACTCACCAACCGGCTTGACGGCTGCTTCCGCAAGATACGGGGGGGGTGCGTGATTGAAGTTGAAGTAGCCCCAATTGTTTGTATCCGCGAAGCGCTTGCTGTCTTTCACGGAGACATCCAGACCATTGACCGCACCTGGGAAGTAGCCGCGACCAGAAGGCAAAACGCGCGAGCCATCGGGGAAATCGCCTTTGGGATCGTCAACCAGTTGCAGTTCCTTGATCATCATCGTGCCTTCCGGCCACTTTCCGGTTGCACGGTATGCCTTGAACGCCGCCGGCTGGACGTAGACATTGTGGAACTCCGGGAAATTCGACTTGCCATCATTCAGGCCATGCGGCGTCAAGGGAGCTCCGATGAACACCATCTCCCGGAAATCCTTGGGTTGGATCAGATGCCCCTCGGGCGACCAGACCGGCGGGATATCAATCTCCGGATAGGCTGGATCCGATCCAAGTCCCGATGCCGGGGCTGCGACCGCGGTCGCGACCACAGGAACGGCGGCAGGATTGGCCGACGCTACGCTGGGCTCAGCGGCTTGATTTGTGCATCCCGCAAGAACGAGGAATGACACCGACAGCGCGATGCATCCAAGACCGCTTTGGAATCTTGAGTGGTTGATGCTCATGGAAATACTCCCCTAGTGGGCGCGACTGAAAAAACGAGCGCACGCTGACTATTGAGAAGCACCACCCGTAAGTCAAATAGTGCAAACGCATTGGCGCAATGCCTTTAAAGCATAGTTGTTTGATTTCAGCTTCCACGCACGATTGCTTACTCGCCAGACACTCCTTGCGCGCCCTGCCTGAGGGTTGCCGAGACCGGATTCGTCTTATCTTTCAGGCGTGATGAACTGCGGTAATGTCTGGCGTGTCCCGCCATAGGAGAGTCCAGTGCACATGACTGGCAGTCCCGTCTCGCCCGAGAAAGGCGGGAGTGATCGCGACAACGTTGTCCTACGCTGCGAGCGGTATCGAGAGGCGTTCTTGTTGTTGTTGAATGCGCCTTTTGAAGATCTAGACGATAGCCTGATGCGGATGTTGGCCGTGCTGGCGACCACCCTGGACGTCGACCGGGTTGGTCTGTGGCTGTTCACCGATGCACCTCGCGGCATCCAGTGCGCCCACCAGTGGGACCGCCAGGTGGGTGGACCGCGTGTACCTGATGTCTTTCTTGCGAAGGACTATCCCCACTATTTTTCTGCGATCTCTAGCGAACTGCTGATCACGGTGACGGATACGCGCACGGATGAGCGTACAGGCGAACTGTCGCAGGACTACCTCGAGCCTCTTGGAATCCTTTCGCTGCTCGACGTCCCCGTTCGCGCATTTGGTCGCTACCTGGGCGTGTTGTGCCATGAGCACAGGGGCACGACGCGAGCGTGGACGGCGGAGGAGCAACACTTCGCCTCCGGCGTCGCCAATCAGATCGCGCTAGCTCACGAACGGCATCAAGCAAACAAGGCCCAGCGGGCGCTACTTTGGCGCTGTACTCATGATGAGCAGACGCAGCTGCCCAACCGCGCCTACCTTGATGGCGCATTGCATACCGCAGTGTCAGAGAGCACGTCCGGCGTCACGTTGATCGTTACGTCCGTCGATCAGTGCAGTTACCTGCTAGGCGCTTTGGACAATAGAACCATGGCGACCGTGGCTCAGCAGATTGCAGAACATCTGCTGCGCGTAGCGCCCGGTGATTGGCTGGTAACCAGGACGGCCCCGAATGAGTTCGCGCTTCTCATTCAAGACAAGGATCCTGCCGCGCTAGCTCATGCGCTCCATACATTGGCGGATGCACTGAAACTTACCGTACAGGTTGGCAGGCAGCGCGTACCTTTGACATGGAGCTCGGGCTACAGCCAACGAGAGGTACTGGCACCTGATGACGTCAACGCGCTGATCAGCGAGGCACAACTGGCGTCCGTTGCCGCGCACACGTCCGGCGGAAACTGCCTGGTTCAGTTTGATTCTGTTATGCGATCGCGCTTGGCCGAGCAACTTGAGCTCGAGCAGGAAATGAGAGATGGATTGGAGGCCGCCGAGTTCAAGCTCTTCTTCCAGCCTGTATTTAAGCTCGAGTGCGGAACTTGCGTGGCGGTAGAAGCCCTTCTTCGTTGGCAGCATCCGCAACGAGGGATTATTTTTCCCGATGCGTTTCTCCCGGTGGCGCTTTCGTCTGGTCTTATCCTTGACTTAAGCCGTTTTGTCGTTCGGGAGGCATGCCAAAGCATTTCCAAGCTTCGCCATGGGTCGGGGCTCACCGACTTGCAGATAGCAATCAACATGTCGGCTCCAGAGATCGTGGTCCCAGGAACCGTTGAACTTTTGGCTGACGAGTTGACTCGCGCGAATGTCACACCAGAGTCCCTGACACTTGAGATAACCGAGTCCGCCTTGATACTCGATCTGGGCCGGGCTGCAGACGTGCTGTCCAGTATTCGTAACTCTGGGATCAAGGTTAGCCTGGATGACTTTGGCACCGCCTACTCGTCACTGTCCTGGCTTCGACAGTTGCCGATCGACAACGTCAAGATCGATCGCGGCTTCGTGGCAGGCATGATCGATGACCACCGTGATAGAGCAATCGTCGAGGGCATAGCCGCTCTGACAAGGTCCTTTGGGAGAGAGGTGATCGCGGAGGGCATTGATACGATTGAGCAGCTTGCCGCATTGCGGGCTATTGGCGTCGAGTTTGGCCAAGGCTATCTCTTCTCTCGGGCGGTGCCGCTTGAGGAGTTCGTACCGACATTGCTGCACAACTGCGCAACGCTATTTGCCCCTGCCCGCGAACACCACCCGTCTGAAGGCTAAGGCATTGACGCGTCCATGCTATTCGCTGGACAGCACTTGCGGGCATATCGACCGGAGCCTGGATCTTCTCGTCCAGCGGAATTCGAGGTCGCGCTGCAGGGTACGGGCGCTGGTCGACTTTGAACTTTGCACGGGATAGAGCTGACCGGCGATTCTGGTGTTCACTGAGCCATTCCGCTTGGGTGACGGCAACTGCCTCCCTTAGCGCGGCCTACTTCTGCCGCCGGCCAGTAGCGGACGGACTCGAACGTCGCGCTTCGAGCCGGATGGATAGCATTACAATATCGTCTCTTGCACCGGAGTTGCCGATACATGCAGCCATCACCAGACAAAGAGTACTTTGCAGCCGGAGAGGGGGTTCGCCAACTCGCCGCGGCAATCGCGCTTATGTGTTCATCGAAGATGGTTGAGTTAGACCGCGATAGCCGAACGTTCAAGCCCGTCCCGGAATTGGCCTTTGAAGCTGAGGCCGCGAAGCAACACCCGGCATTCGGTCGGGTAATGTTGTGGATTCTTTTTTCCACGGGGGCCGAGTACCTACTTAAGGCATCATTGATTTTTTCGGGCTTGCTGGAGCTTAGGACGAAACAGAAGCTGGGCATACCGTTGAAAGGAACGCCGTGGACGTCAGAATGGCTGCAAAGCGTTCCGGCTTCTGACGTGGCGAATTTCTACACAATGGGTCAAGTCAGATCACAACTTGCTCAACTGCTTGCTCGTCTGCCAGATGTTTCGCAAGATGACAAGACGAGGGTTCAGCATACCTACGACTTGCTTAGAGACGCTATTCGCAATCGCGATGCGCACGCTTACGTCAAAGGAGTTCGAGCTGCGCACTTCCACGTACTCGAGACGTTTTGCTCCGCCTTCAACACACTACTTTCCTTGCTCGAAGATGACGCGTTAAATGGCGCTCTGAAGATTGCCATGCCTGAAGCCTAGCGTCGAATCTTAGGAACTAGATCAGGCGAAAGGTACAGTCCAACGTCCGCTATGTGGCAAGTGTTCGTGGAGTGCCTTTTCTGCAATTGGTCGGGATCGGTTTGCTGCCGGCCGCCCGAACCTCAACTATCAGGCATCGAATTCAGCAAGGCCTGTGACAGTTGTGGGTCGGAAGCGGAAAGGGGCGAGCTACCCGGGCATTGCCGCGGTCAGCACCAGCGACGTTGTCAGCCTCGACCGGCACTGACTATCAAGTCAGAGGGCACGCGCACAGGGGACTGTCGGACCCCAGCGGGGTCGGCCAGCCTTATCCTCCTATGTCCGCCTTCATTGACTGATGGAACTTTCAGCCAGGTCTGTCGGCCCACGTGTCGCGCAGCGTGACAGTGCGATTGAACACCGGCTTGCCGGCGGTGTGATCGCGGCGATCGGCAACAAAGAAGCCCAGTCGTTCGAACTGTACCTGTGTCTCTGGACCTACAAGGGCCGCCGACGTTTCAGCAAAGCCCCAGGCAACGCGGACAGACAGCGGATTCAGGAATTCGCGATACGTCTTGCCGTCTCTATCACTGTCCGGATCCCGAACCGAGAAGAGTCGATCGTAGAGTCGGAACTCTGCCGGCACCCCGTGTTTTGCACTCACCCAATGTATCGTTCCTTTCACTTTTCGGTTGGCGCCGGGCATTCCGGGACGCGAGTCAGGGTCTAGCGTGCAGCGCAGCTCTTTGACTAGGCCATCCGCCGTCACAATGTCGTGGCACTTTATTAGTCCGACCCCGCGTAAACGAACTTCCCTATCTTGCGCCAGCCGATGAAAGCCAGGTGCTGGCACTTCCGCGAAGTCTTCCCTTTCAATCCATATCTCTGGTGAGAAGAAGACGCTCCTCTCACCAAACGCGGCATCCTTTGGATGATTTGGGAACGAAACTTGGCTCTCGTGACCATCCTCGAGGTTGGTGATGATCAGTTTGAGAGGATCAACGACCGCGAATCGTCTGGCGCAGGTTGAGTCCATGACCTCGCGAATACAGCCCTCCAGCACCGAATAGTCAATCAGGGAGTTCTGTTTGCTGATGCCGACTCGTTCGGCCAGCAGACGCAGCGCCGCCGGCGGGCACCCGCGGCGGCGCAGACCCTGCAGGGTTGGCATGCGCGGGTCGTCCCAGCCCGACACCAGGCCCTCTTCCACCAAGGTGAGCAGCTTGCGCTTGCTCATGACGGTGTAGCTGATGTTCAAGCGCGAGGATTCGATTTGGCGCGGCTTCGCGACCGGCGCGGCCAAGCCAGCGTCGAGGACTGACTGGTAGAGCTCCGGGTGTCGCACCAGGTCCACGTTGTCCACGAACCAGTCGTACAGCGGCCGGTGGTCTTCGAACTCCAGCGTGCACAGTGAATGGGTAATGCCTTCCAGGGCATCGCTCAGGGAGTGCGCGTAGTCGTACATCGGGTAGATCGGCCAGGCGTTCCCGGTGTTCTGGTGCTCGACGTGCTTGATCCGGTAGATGGCCGGGTCGCGCAGGTTGATGTTTCCGCTGGCCATGTCGATCTTCGCGCGTAAGGTGCGTGCCCCATCGGGGAACTCGCCGGCGCGCATACGGGTGAGCAGGTCGAGGTTCTCTTCGACGCCGCGGTCGCGGAAGGGCGAGTTGCGGCCCGGTTCGGTCAGCGTGCCGCGGTATTCGCGCACCTGCTCGGCGGTGAGGTCGCAGACGAAGGCCTTGCCGTCGCGGATCAGCTTGAGCGCGCTGAGGTAGAACACCTCGAAATAGTCCGACGCGTGGCGCAGCTCGGCCCATTCAAAGCCCAGCCAGCGCACGTCCTCCTTGATGGCATCGACGTACTCGGGGTCTTCCTTGGCCGGGTTGGTGTCGTCGAAGCGCAGGTTCACCGGGCCGCCAAATTCCTGGCCGATGCCGAAGTTCAGGTAGATGGCCTTGGCGTGGCCAAGGTGCAGATAGCCGTTGGGCTCGGGCGGGAAGCGGGTGCGGATGGCGGCGTGCCGGCCCGTGGCCAGGTCCTCTCGGATGATCTGGCGGATGAAGTCGTTCTTTTTCAGCGGGTTGGCGTCAACGGGAACGGGAGTCGAGGTCATGCGGCCGGCCAGGTGGGTGGGTGAGAGGGGTTGGCGGATGGTCTGCCGACTTTCTGGCGTGCCCACCCACCCCGGAGCCCAAAGCTGAACGGCCGGGCGCCTCAGAGCAGGGTATCCGTCGCCCTGGGGCACAGCAATATGCGCCGCGCACATAGTTGCGCCATTTCGGGTATTATGTGCGTGGCGCATATATAAGGCTGACTGCCGATGCGTCTTCACCTACGCGTCAGGACGCTTCGCAGCGAGGGCCAGAGGGCTATGGAACTCCATCAGATCAGCTACTTCATCCACTTGGCAGAAACGCTCAACTTCACGAGCGCTGCGAAGCTGAGCGGTGTTTCCCAACCCAGTCTCACCCGGGCAATTCTCCGCCTGGAGCAGGAACTCGGGGGGCCCCTGATCTATAGAAAGGGGAAAAACAGCCGACTTACGGGATTGGGACAGCACGTCGAGCTAGAGTTCCGGCGAATGCTAGTTGCGCTGGAGAGCGTGCGGCAGCACTCCGACAATTGGGCGCAGGGAAAACATCAAGTTCTTGATATCGCGGTTGCGCCGACCGTGGGGGCGACTACTTTCGTCCCATTCCTTCTCAGTGCGCTGGAACAGATTCCGTCCATCGAGTTCAAATTGCATTCGCTCAAATCCAGCGAAGACGTCTCGGGTTTGATGTCGGGAAGGTATCACGCGTGCATATTCCCGCAGAGTTCGAGGCCTGACATTAGGTTGTCCGTTGTACCCCTGTTTCGGGAGCGCCTGGTGCTGGGCTGCGCAGCGGATCACCCATTGGCTGCATTTGACACCATCCGCGCTGAAGACTTGGTGGATTATCCGTTCATTGATCGGCTTAACTGCGAGTACCGCGGGCAGATCCAGGATCACTTCACCAGACGAGAAGTCGTCATGCGACCCCGCTTCCGGACAGACCGGGAAGACTGGGTCCAGCGCGTCGTAGCTCAGAGCAGGGCCGTCTGCATTCTCCCGGAGCGGTCCGTTGCAGTTCCTGGCATGGTCACTCGACTGATCGAAGGCCTCACATTGGAGCATGATCTCGTCATGGCGATGGCCTCAGGATCCGCCACACCCGTCGAACTAAAGCAGTTTGCCCAGTTCGCATCGAACTACGAATGGCACTGATTGATGATCCATGTGCATAGGCGTCATGGCGTCGATGCTCGCAGTGCATAAGAACTACCCGCTAGCCGTGGGAGTAGGACTCAAATCCGCGTGTATCAACATTTTTCGGGGATTGAGGTGCCCGCCGCCATCGAGATCGCGGCGAGCACCAGTTCCTTGTGGATCGTTGCCCTGACCGCCAAGCTACCTGCTTCGGCTCGACACCGACCGCGCGACTCAGACCGCTCCAATGCGGGCGATGACCTTGATCTCGAAATCGAAACCCGCGAGCCAATTGACGCCGAGGGCGGTCCAAGTCGGATAGGGCGCGGCCGAGAAGACTTCGTTCTTCACAGCAAGGACCGTGTCGAACTGCTTTTCGGGGTTGGTGTGGAAGGTGGTCACATCAACGATGTCATCCAGGGTGCAACCGCCGGCTTTCAGGGTCGCCTGAAGGTTGGCGAATGCCAATCGCACCTGCGCCTCGAAGTCGGGCTCGGGCGAACCATCGCTGTGGCTACCCACATGGCCCGAAACGAAGAGGAAATCGCCCGATCGGATGGCGGCGGAGTAAGAATGCTGGATGAAAAGCTCATTCCGGCCGGCCGGAAACACGGCTTCACGTGTGGTCATCGGGAGTTGTCCTGTGGTGGGAGAGGGATTGCGGGTACGTAGCGGTCACTCTAGGCGCTCGTAGCGACCGGATAAACGAGCCAAAGCCGGCATCACTGTTTGTAGAATCCGAACAATCCCGCCATTACCCGGAGCCACGCATGGACCGAATAGATGCGATGCAGGCCTTCGCCCGCGTGGTGGAGACCGGAAGCTTCACCAGGGCGGCCGAAACGCTCCAGACGAACAAGACCCGCGTGACCCAACTGATCCAGCAATTGGAGACGCGCTTGCGCGTGAAACTGCTCCACCGCACCACGCGAAAGGTCAATGTGACCGCCGATGGAGCCGCTTACTACGAGCGGGTCGTACGCCTACTAGCCGACTTCGACGATGCGGAGACGAGTCTCTCTGCGGAATCCGCCGTGCCGCGTGGACGACTACGCGTGGATGTGCCGGCGCCATTCGCCAGCCTGGTGCTCGTGCCGGCCCTACCCGACTTCCACGCGCGCTACCCCGACATCCAGCTCGACCTTGGCGCCAGCGACCGGAAGGTGGACCTGATCGACGAGAACGTGGACTGCGTCCTGCGTGGCGGCGAACTCACCGAGCTGTCGCTGCGCGCCCGCCATGTCGCGGACCTACCGTTGGGTGTCTACGCCGCACCCGCCTACCTGGCCCGGGCCGGCACGCCCTTGTCCCCGCAGACCTTGGACGACGGCCAGCATGTCGTCATCGGCTACCGCGGCTCGCGGGCCGGCACTCCGCTGGCCCACACGCTGCACCGGGGCGATGAGCGCCTGCAGGTGCGCGGCCGCCTGGTGCTGACGGTGGATGATGGCAACGCCTACCTCGCCGCCGGCGTGGCGGGGCTAGGGGTGCTGTGGCTGCCGACGTACATGGCTCACGCTCCACTGGCTCGCGGAGAGTTGGTGCCGTTGTTCGAAGACTGGAAGATGGATCCGATGCCCCTTTACCTGGCCTTTCCGCCGAACCGGCACGTAAGCCTGAAGCTGCGCGTGTTCATTGATTGGATCGTCGAGTTGATGGCGCGTAGCGCCCCGGGGACGACGCGAATCCCATAGCCTTGCGCTATGCCCTTTCAGACAGGGTGGCTATGCCTTCCCAATCAGGGTGTCCACGTCCGACCCCAGTTCGCACCTCCGGCGTGTCCGCCCATGTGGCCCGTCGCCGTTGGCAGTAGTTGGCAGTGCTAGCGAGCTACTTGGGGAGAGTCGCCATGAGATTGTTGCTTTGCTGCGCCATGTCGGCGGGCCTATTTCTCTCCGCTTGCTCGGCCACCCAACCTGTGCGTCCAGATGAAGCCGGGTCGATTGCGTCCACGCAGAACGTAGTCGTCATAAGGGGGCTCGAAGGGGATGGTGACGTCCAACGGGCAACCCCTGCCGTCGTGCGCCGCTTGGAGGTTGAGGAGCGCAACAGCCGGTACCTTGGTCGCCTGCAAGCGGTAGATCCTCCTGATCTCCACGTGCGGGTTGTCGATGTTGGTCAGGGTCTTTGCGTCGTCGGCGTTACGGCGGAGGGATACACATTCCTAATCGACGCCGGTCACTGGAACGGGACCGCCTGTGCCGACGGGGTGAACACGCTCCTGCCGGACATGGGTCTGTCCATGGTGGTGCTTACCCACAGCGATGGCGACCACCTTGGAAACCTGCCGCTCATCTTAGAGTCGAGGGAGGTTGGCACACTGCTGTGGACCGGCTATACACCGCCGCACTGCACGCACGCCGGCGCCTCCGGATGCACCACGTTCTTCAATGCACGGGAGGCAATCGGCGAGGTCGCAGCGGATCAGTCATCCGTACTCAACCTGAAAACGACGCCGCTCACATCTGGCCAGGTGTTCGAGCTTGGCGAAGTGGAAATTACCTTCCTGGCGGGATGGCACGAGTTCCCGGACGTGGGTCGAATGAGCCCTTCAGAGATTTCCAATGCTGTCTCCATTATGGTTCGTATCTCACATAGCGGCAGGTCGATCCTGGTGACAGGCGACGCAATTGGCCGGCCGTTGCGTGGGTCAGACGACGAGACGTGCACAGGCTCGGAGGGATGGGCCGTCGAGAACGTGGAAGAGGATCTGCTGAGCGCCGACGTGCTGGTTGCTTCCCATCACGGAGGTAACAACGGTAGCGCGAAGTGCTTCATCACCGCGGTCGCGCCAGAGTTCGTGATCTTCTCTTCGGGCGGCGGACACGGACATCCCCATCAGGAGACCGTCGCTCGCTTCCTTGCAGCGGGGATCCCGGAAGCACACCTCTTTCGGACCGATCGGGGCAGTAACAGTACCAGCGACGCCGAGGAAGGGGAGTGGACCGAGTCCTCCGTGCCCGCATGTGGGGATGTGTCGAAGGACGATGACATCGACATCCTCTTCGGGAGCGATGGCGGTATCAGAACCGATTATGTGAAGCCCGACGGTTGCCAGTAGCGCCAGACCCTGAATCGGCCAGGGTTTTCTATTTCCCTGGGCAGTCTGAACTGCCGCCCGTATTCTTACGTAGCCATTCCGCTGTTGGCTAGGCGTCAGGCAACGGTAAGACCGAATCCGAGAGCGACGGCAAGCGTCGTGCTCCAATTGCCCAAACCAATCATGCCGATAGTCAAACCGTATGGTTCCAAACCGGGCGAAGCCCTGTCGCCAATGCTAACGCCGGCCTGCGGGGCTCTCTAGGACATTAATCTGCGACCGCGCGTAGGTCCAGCACCACCCGGTGCTGCGCGGGCGCGAAGGCAGGAAGGGGCGCATTAACACCGCCCCTCCATCGAGATAGGGCGGCCGGCTGCAGCGGCTCCTGGGAACCGACCTCGGGGGAGCCTGGATCGTAGATGCGTTCAAGAAAATTCTCTTGGGAAGCCCTAGTCTCTTTGTCGAGGACTGCGCGTAGCTACCAACCGGAAGGGCGAGGCGATAATGAATCTAACAGCTGCGACGGCTGAGAACACCATCATCAACAGGTCGTTTGGCATCCAGGTCCTGGTGCTGTGCACTGCCCTATGGGTGGCCAGTACGCGTGTCTCCGCGGAAGTATCGCCCACTGTACGCAGCACGCCAGATGCCAAGTCAGCCGTAGAAGCGATTGCCATCGAACGGGCCAAACAATGGGTGGCAGCGTTCAATACTCAGGACGTCAAGAAATACGAAAACTTCCTCAAGAACAACGGGCCGGCGATCATAAAGTATGCGAGGGACGACGCAAGATACTCCTTGCTCCTTGATGGCGTCTCAATCAAGGGCGACGCTACAGCCATTGGAAACCACGCCAAGGTCGTCCTTGCTGCGCCGTTCATCGACGGGCTCATCATTCTGGACATTAAAGTCGAGGAACATCCACCGCACTCAATCCTGACAGCGGACCTATCTCGGCCGAGCGAAGAAGCTGCTGTCATCACCCCTTTTGCAAATGAGCAGGCCCTGATCAACCTCGTCACGCAAAGAGCCCAGCAACAGGCAGGTCGAAATCGATTCTCTGGCATCGTGCATGTCGAGAATAGGAGCGGCGTAGTGCTTTCCTTGGCAGTTGGTAATGCGCAGGAGCTGTCGGTTGGCTGTAACGCAAGCGACGTTGCGCTAAACGGAGCATCTGTGCCGAAAATGCTTGTTTCCACTTCGGTACTGAGGTTGGTCGCCTCCGGCAAAGTGAGGCTCGACGATCGAATCGACCGACACATCCCTGAACTCGCTGGACGACCCTTGGGGGAAGCAACTGTTCGTCAACTCCTGGACCACTCCGGTGGTGCAGGTGACTTCCCAAAATTGACTGGCGCCAATCGACTTGCTCACCAAAACTTATTCGTAGCCGGCATGTCGGCAACGCCGACGCATAGGCCCGGAAAGCAGTGGCAGTACGCCAACTATGGGTACATTCTTCTAGGAGAATTGATCAGGCTCAAGACCGGGCGCGACGGTGCGGCCGCAGTCGAAGCCTGGCTAAAGGATCTTGCACCGCCGTGTGGGACCTACATCGCTGGACTTACGCGTGAAGAGGTTTTCGATCCCTGGTTCCCGGTGGAGAAGGACAGTTTCTACGCTACCCCGACATCCGCAGGCGGCCAGAAAGTTACGGCGCGCCAGATCTCGAGTTTCTTCGCTCAGCTCGCCGCCGAGCAGGTCGTCCCCAAACCGCTCTTGCTGGAAGCTTGGCAGGGCAAATGGCAGATGCCCGACGGGCGCTACGGGCTGGGTTTCCGGGAGTATGAACGTGCCGGACTACGATACGTGGGGCATGGGGGGGCTGCGCCCGGCGCGAACAATCAGATCTCCTACTTCCCCAACTCAGGTTGGCTCATTGTGGTGCTGGGCAATATCGACCAACCGTACGGAGCATGGATGTCGGACTATATTGTCAATCGTATGGGGAGCCTTGCCAGTGAAGATGCGATGGCGCCCAAGGGCATTCGCGTGATTGAATCCGCCGAGACCCCTTGAGTAGAGAGTAGAGATTTGGACGCAAAGTTCGATGTCTGGATCTTAAGGACCCCATACGGCCCTTTCCTCTTCTCTCATGAGGACGGCGGAGGCATGGCCAAGCATCGGCATAAGCGGGCGCACCTTGTCATAAACGTTTCGGGGCGCTACGAAGAAGGTCCCTCCAAAGGTGCCTTACGCGAATGGAAAGAGGGCGACATCGCCCTCTTTCCCCCTGGGCATGCTCATGCAAGCTACTTTCATGGGAAGTCGGTTCTTGGTGTGCTCAAGCTATCGAGAGCCTCACTCGCCGAAATTGGGATAGACGAACTGCACGCCGTAAGAAGCGCGAAAGCGTCGCCCGAACTCCTCGAACGGTTCATGCAGCTCGCTGAATCAATGCAGACCGCGCCATCTGTTGATACGTCTATGTCGTTGAGGGCCTACGCCTTGGTTGACGAAGCCCTAGAGTCAGTCATCGCAAGAAGCAAAGCCGCCTGGCTAAGCGAGGTCGTCAGAAGGATTCGGACTGCGTTGGTCGATCCGCCGTCTGTAGCGCAACTTGCAGTGGATGTAGCCATGACGCCCTCCCATGTATCCGCAGCTTTTCGACGCCAGATGGGTGTGTCAATCCGCCAGTACACACGCAGGATGAGAGTTCTGGAGGCCGCGCGACTACTTGCAGCCACCTCCGCGACGGTGACAGAAGCGGCACATGCAGTGGGGTTCTGCGACGCCGCTCATTTGTCGCGGTGCATAAAATCTTACTCACGCATCACTCCGAGGCAGCTTAGGAGCGCACCGGTGACACACATGGTTCTCCGATAGACGCGTCCAGCTATTACTCGCCAATAGACCGAGACTGGTCGGCTGGCATATGGCGGGTAGCCCAAGCGTTTCACCTTTACCCGAATGACGCAGGACCGGCCAGCGTTTGCTGACCTCAGTCGAGCTACATTCCCGACCCAGGCAGTTAGTCCATTGCCTGCTCACCGCAGCATTGAGTTCGATATCGCCGAACGAGACCCTCACCTGAGATTAAACGTGTAGTCCGCTGGCTGGCCGGATCGTCCGAAGAGTTCAACCTGAAGATCGAATGGCCGGAGCACGCGCAGGCACCGGTGCGGCTCCACGCTCCATCGGGGCACATGCGCCCAAAGCGCCGCACTGCCCCTCCCGAGAGGCGGTGGATTCTCCCGAAGGTACTGAGGTAGCCTCAGGCATAAGCACTATTATGTCGTCGTTCTACCTAGCGAGTTTGGGCACAGGGGAAATCATGGAATCGGCAACCTGGGGGGCGATCGGCGCCCTTATCGGCACGGTGGTGGGTGCGGCCGCGAGCATCGTGACCGCATTCATCGCCACCCGCCACGCCGCCTCCCTGCAGGCAGCGGACGACCAGGCCAGACGGCGGGACCAGGGCCGGGCGTTCCAGCGGGAAACGTTGCTTGCGTTACAAGAGGCGCTCAGTGACTTGCTTCGTTTGGAGACTCGCTGCCACTTGGAGGATCGCCATGCCTTCCGAAGCACGGGGATCTGGGGCAAGAACTCGGTCGGCGAGCCGCTCTCCGAGGAGAATCGACTCGCGCGTCGATGGGCCATGATCCTCAAGGAACGCGTCGCAGACGATGATTTGCGCGTCGCCCTGGATGGCTTCTGCGGGCAGCTGACCCAGGTTTCCTTGGCCGATTCGGAGGCCGAGGCGGTGACGCTGTTCGAGCGCAACATGCGCCAAGCGACCCCGATGATGGAGCACATCGGCCGGACGCTCCGCGCCCAGTACGACCATTGATGTCTTCCGCAGACTAGCCGGCATACCGAGGAGGCGGAGTACATGCAGCGCGAAGAGGCGGTCAGGCTGTTAACTCAGGCGGTCGACCAGGTCATCCGCTTTGACCGAATATTGCTCGAGCTCGATGTGACCGAGCGGGCGCTCTCCTGCCGGATTGCCCACTACATGCACGATCCGGAGCTTGTCCCGCCGCCGCTCAGTATCGACTGCGAGTACAACCGCCACTTTGGTGACCCCAAACGACTCTACTTGCCGCCACGGGACGCCTTTGACCGAGAGGTCCGGGCCACTACCGTCTTCCCAGACATCATTGTTCACGAACGGAACTCGGATGCGCGCAACCTCCTGGCCATAGAAATGAAAAAGCCTGGCGGCAGCCTGGACTACGACCGGCAGAAGTTACTCGCCTTTCGACTGGAGTTAGGTTACCTGCACACGGCCCATCTGATCTTGGGACTCGACGCCAACGGCGACTTGGTCAATCAGGTCATCTGGGTTGACGACGCGTAGGCGGCGGCTCCGTCCGATCCAGGCGGCCGCGCGCCCACCCATGAAAGTGCAAACATGCGACTCGGTATCCACAGGCACTACCAGCATTTCAGCGAGGTCGGTGAAGAATGACGATCGCAGAGGACAAATCGCTTTGGGACTATGGCAAGGCAGTGGCCAACTACAAGAAACGCAAAGTGGCCTGGGAGCTCGACTTTCTTCGAGGCATGCATCAGGGGCCATCGCTTTCCGATTTGGCCGTTAAACTCAGCTCCGCGACCAATCAGCCCATCCAGCTGACTTCAGTGTGGATGGACAAACACGCGTGGGTGTCTTGGTACCAAGACACCACGCGCGTCAACAAGCGAGAGTTAGCTGATCTCGCGGTTATCGTCAGAAAGCGGTATGGCGGCGGAATCGCCAGATGGATGTGGCTCATTCAGGGAAAACGGACAAAGAAGCTACTGGATACCTATGGTGGAACGAGCACGCCGTTCGAGCTCGACCTTCTGCATCGTATGCCCGACTTTTCGCTCAATGGATCGACGAGGATTTTCGAGCTAACAAAGGATTTTCCCGCCAACGGCATCAAAAGTAGAAGTCCACAATGGGCCGCGGACGTGAGCACGCCCTGGACGTTCTTGGACTTCGACGCGGATGCCAAACAGCCATCATCGGCCTACTTAAGTGGATACTCGCCCGTCGCTCCGCGATGGCCCGGAGCGACACCAAAGGCCCAGACGTGGGCGGAACAATGGCAAACGATCCATTCGTCCCCCCACATCAGCATCAGCTCCTATTTCCAATGCCTTTGCTCGATTATCGGCAGCGCGCCACACGCTTGGCAGACCCCAACGTCACCCGGCGGTTCCGGGCCGGACTTCTTGCCCGGGGCGCCAATTGACGCGGCTCATTTCCCAGAGTGGCATGACCTCTATCAAGCGCTAATAGCCACTGCTTCCAATTCAACCTCCGGCCATGCTGCGACGCCTGCAAACCCACTTGGCTCAGTTTTGCAGGTAAGCCAGCTGGTGCTAGACCCTCGTTGGGGTGCGTGGATGGGTCCCCTTGCGTACGCGACGCTGCCCCTCATGCAGACAGGTATGGACTGGCCTATAGCCTCCGTAGCCCAGGCCACAGAGTGTGACTGGTCAAGCACAACTTATGACGCGCTGGCGCATTTCAATCAGCTGATATTCCGCGAGAGCACCCGTCCGTTGCCAAGGGACCCTGAACCACCGAAGGAGCCTGTATTTGAGAATGACGAGCCGGGCGGCATGCTGACGCTATTTGTCGACGCGTTCGGCGAGGAGAACGTCCGCCGAGACTAGGGCCAGAGTCGGTCGATGTTGACCGACGCGCCCGAGGCATCTGGTTGCCAATGCCGGTGCCGGGTGATCCGAGCAGGGTCGCTAGGCTAGAATATCTGGGGGCAGCGCCGGCCTCTCTCTTGGCCGGCGGCAGATCTTCCTGCCGTCAAAGATCCAGTGAGGTCTGTTATGAAGCCTCAAACCCATGAGCCCTTGTCAGCAAGGCGCGATCTTTCCGGGCCTGGCCTCACCGCGTTCTTTAATATCTGCGGGAAATGGGGCCTCACTTCTGAGGAAGCTCGCGTTCTTCTCGGCCGTCCGGCACGTTCAACCTACTACCGGTGGAAGCGGACTCGCACCGGCGCGCTCAGCAATGATGTCCTTGAGCGCATCAGTTACGTCCTGGGCATCTACCGATCTCTGCACATCCACTTCGGGGCGCCGGCGCAGGCGGACGGATGGATCAAGCGCGCGAATGCGGCCCCTTTATTCGCAGGCAGCAGTGCCCTGGACCGAATGATTGGCGGACAGGTTGCCGACCTGTACGTCGTCCGCCAGTACCTGGACGCCCAGCGCGGCTGGGGCTAGGCCTGTTTGGCGCGCCTAGAGTTCACTCTTTCGCGATGAGGCCACGGATGATCTACGGCGCCGGCCCCATCAACGCTCAGTCCAGCGCGGACACACCCTCTCCCAAGAGCACCCTGTTCGCGGGAAGCATCCGTTCCCAGGTGGAAAGTGAGAGGGCCCTGCACAGCCCATCAAAGCTGATGGCCTGGCCGCCGGCTCGGAGCCACCGCGCGCAGCTTTGAACTTCCTGTGATGTCAGTCGGTGGGGCTGGGCCGTGGGCAAGGTATCGAGCACCTCCTGAATCCAGAACGGGATGTGCCGCCGATCCCCCATCAGTACCGACCGGCTTGAACAAGACGACCGCACGTCTCGCAGAAAGCGATCCGGCCAATCGGTCATCCACGTGGCCAGCGCGAGCATAATCGGCCTCCTCAAGTAGACCCCCATACGCTCGAACTCTGTGTGCGTCCCAGAGGGCCGCAACGTGCCGTCCCGGTCGATGATTGCCGTGTTCGCCAGGTGCTTCAAGCGCGATGAGGTGAGGGTGTGCACGAGAAACCGGTACCCATTGAACAGCGTCAGCGAGCTGACCCAGCGGCAGTTCATGCGTGCTCCGCCGCTGCCGGCCGCGGCCACGAGTCGCGCCTGCTGTCGTCGCAGTAGGTATTTTGACCCGGCACTGGCATCTGGCGTGTTCAGGGCCTCGCCGCAAGTCGCGCAGCCCCAGCGTTGCCCGCGATCCGGATGCATCCGGTGAAACATGAAGGGAGACGCGCACGTGGGGCACCGGTCGAACAGAGGGCGCTCATGCTCCAGGCACTCGGTCACGAACGCGTAGCGCCACTGCTTTCGAGCGTATGCGATGGGCTCCGCCAGGCATTGCGGACAGTATTGAAGTCCATGGTGCCGGCGTACCCGGTGGTAAACACCCAAGGGAAGCACCCATCGACAGCCTGTCCCGGTCCGGCTTTCGCCGGTGACCTTGCCCTGGAGTGTCGTGAGCAGTAGTTCCGACAACCGGTGCTCGGAAATGCCCGTCCATTCCGAGAGCACGGGTAGCAATGCAACGGGCATGGTCAGATCGAGGTCGCGGGTCAGCAACGGCACCGGCCCAAACATCATTGAGCAAAGCGTGTGGTCGGAGCGGCCGTTGGCTCGGGCCAGCCTATGGAGCCAGGAAGACATCAGTTCGTCTGGTTGAGGCGGCGGAACACTGGCCCAGCGATTGCCGCGGACCCTCACGGCGTGGCGGCACGGGCCAAGCGTTTGCGGTCTGACGGGGGCGTCCAGGCCAGGCCTCGGAGGAGGGCCTCGTCAATCCGCGGGGCGTCTGAGGCGATCGCCACACTGAGCGCCAGCTCGAGCAAGTCGTAGACTTCGCCCACGAGGCCCTCGGACAACGTGTGGATCAGGGCCGCCATTGCCTTCTTGCCCAGGCCCGAACGCTCCGGCAGCGGCATGTGCTCCTCGAAAGACAGCAGCAGTCGCTGGAAGTCAGCATCCAGCTTCCACGTGGGCAATGTGAGCGGCCGAAGTCGGTTGATCATTTCGTCTGACGATGCCAGGCCCCCGGTGCCGCGGGGTGTGCTGAAGGCCACTACGGGCACGGGCACCTGGTTGGCGATGTACCGCAATGCGTCCATCACGGCTCTGCGCTGTTCGAGTCGGGCGCCAAGAATCTTCTGAAGCTCGTCCAGCATCAACAACTGCAGGCCGGCGTTACGCATCGCGACGATGGCGGCCTCGCGCTTGTCGGGCACGGGATCGGTGAGCCGGTAGGGAATCCCCAAGATCGAGAGAATGCGCTCAATGATGGCTGCCTCGGTCGGCGTAGGAACGACCTCCAGCAGCATCACTGGCATTTGCATCTTGTTATCGGCTTCGGAGAAGACAGGCGGGTGGAGGCCGGCAAATCGCATAGCGATCGATGTCTTGCCGTTGTTCGATTCCGAGGTCACCAAATACCCCGGCATGCGCGCCCGGCGCGGCTTGTTCACCAGCTCTTCCAATCGAGCCAGGATGGCGTCGGACGCCGGGTACTTGATCCAGAACTCGGTCTGAAACCAAGCCAAACGCTCGGCTGCCGGCCGGCCCAGCATCGCGCGTGTTTCGGCGCTCAGATGGTCCTCAGCCACCGCGCACAACCTCGAAGGACGATATCTCCTCGTCGTCCTCCAGCAGGCCGTTCGTGTTGGCGGGCCTGCTGGGCGGTGCTGGCTGGCTGGCGGGGGTGGCAGCGCCTACTTGAGCGGCTTCAGCGGCCTTTTTCTTTTCGTAGGTTCGCTTCTTCTGATCACGCTTACGGGCCTCCTTGGTCTCATCGCTCGCATTATTCTTGATCCGCTGGAGCTCCTCGTAGGTATCAAACACGAGGTCCTCATCAACCTCTTCCTTGCCTTGGGCTCGCAGGTGCGCTCTGACCTCTCGCAGCTCCCACAGGTTGAGCGAAGGGTGCTCCATGCGCCGGTACGGAATTTTCAGATAGACGTCGCGGTCGGGGTCCAGAAACCAGATCGAACTCAGATCCCGGGGGTCCCGCCGAACAGTGAATCGCCGCTTCCTGCCTGTCTCCGGATCCCGGGCATGAATCCAATGATCGATGCTCGGGTCGTAGTAGGTGATGGTGTCCCAGGTGACGCCATAGGCTTGGACGGTCACTTCCTTGAATGGGAGAAAGTCCAGCCGCAGTCGCATCGGATCCTTGATCGGCGCTTGCAGGCCCGTACCTAGGGTGTGAGCATCGCCAAGAATTCCGGACTCGTACATCCGGATCGGCGGGCGGCCGATACCGTCATGCTTGCTTTGGTGATACACGCCGCACAGATACTTGGTGACATAGGTTTCTGAGTCGGAGAAGGTGAACTCGGCTTCTTCGTGCGATTTGTAGTCGCCTCGCTGGGTAGGGTTTGAGAAGGTCGTCCCGTTGATGGTGTGGATTTCCTGATTGAGCGTGCCAAGGAGCCGCTCGATGTGTCCACCCCAGTGCGGCGTCTTGACTGGCCGCCACTCCAGGTCAAACTTCTGCGCCATCGCCGCCCGAGTGACCATGTCGCATCGGAATGTCTTGTCGTTGTCAGCGTGAACCTTGATCGGCTTGCCCCAGTTGGGCCATTTGACGTCGATGCCATGCGCCGCCAGCCATCCTTCCTTGGGCAGGATGGCGTGGACCAGGGCCATGCCAACGGAGGTCGCGTTGGGCTTGTCTAGCGAGAGGTAGAAGCCCACGACGCAGCGACTGTAGACGTCAATGACCAGGGTCAGCCACGCCCGGCCGATGTTGCGACGATAGACATCATCGACGATGCACAGATCCAGTGGCGTGTGGTCGATCTGCCAGACAGAGTTCGGGTGGGTAGCTTCCTTGTAAGAGCCCGGCACGGGCCGGTGCCGCTTGCGGCCGCGCTCTCCGTCGCGGGCTTCATCCTTTGTCTTGTCAGAGAGCCAGGACACGCGAAGCCTGACGGTATTGGCATGCGGTACTTTCAGATTCGCGCGGCGGCACTTGGGCCCCAGAATCGTCATGACCTTCGAGATCCGCATTTTCTTGTCGGTCAGGTAGTGTTCTTCAATGGCCGCCCAGATAACATCGTCAAGGATGTCGTTTAGCCGCGATTTGCCACGCCCACCGCTGGGGTGTAGCGGCGCCAGCGCTGCAATGCCTTTCTGCTGCTCCCGCTTGAGCCAGCGATAGATGGTGCTCACATGCACGCCGAAGAACGTGGCCACCTCGGCGGCCAATTTCTTTGATGGCCGCTTTGCCTCGACCAGGGTCTTGAGTTTCTCGCTTCGCGCTACCGCGATATCCCAGTCTTCTTTTGACAGGGTTTCCGTGCCGCTCGAAGATGCTGTTTCCTCGTCAGGGGTTGAGGTCGATTGGGGAGTGGCAATAGCATCCAGGATGTCGGCAATGATCAGCCGCACCTTCTGGCCGTCGCTTTCTCGACGCGCGATGAGATGGGTCAGGTCGAGATAACCGTCGACCAGGTAGGTTTCGCCACGAAGGACGAAGACTCCGCCGATAGCGAGCGGATTCTCTGGCGCCGACGAGCTACTGGCCGACGGCACGGATCGGAGACTGTGGCGTCAGCGGTTGATCCAGGTTCGCCGCGATCTCACCCCTGCAGATCAGGTAGTACACGACCGGCAGTACCGCTGCCTTGTCCCACTGGCTGCCTGGCAGCGAGGCCATGTACTGGTGAATGGTCGTCTCGCCCAAGGCGCGGACCGACTCCATCACCTGGTGCTCCAGGATCCAGTCGGTATCCCGACGCGAGTAAGGGAGAAGGAACTTGGCATTGGCCAGCCGCGGGGTCCGAATCTCAACCTCGGTGAGAATCCGGAACCGCCAGCCCCGCTGGCGGGCGTAGCGGCGGCAGGCTTTGAACTTGGGCTTGAGGGTGACCCATTTCCGGAAGATTTCCTCCCGATACTTGATCTCGCACAGCTCCGCCCGCTGGGTCGGCTCGCCGTTCACGGTCTCAATCCGTTCAACCAGGACGTCCGGGTAGTACTTCTGGTTTCCCGACCGGCCAGCAGCGGGCCCGGTCACTTCGGCGGGCTGGGGATGCCAGACCGAGACCTGCTGGTCGAACTCGAGGAGGACGAAGTAGTCCCGCTCCAAGGCGGATTCGAAGGGGCCGGGACCCTCTACCTTCGCGCCGGACGTCATCATTCCGGTCAGCGACCGGCGGCCTAAACCTATCTTTCTGGCGGCTGGGAGCAAGTTTGGGAAGCCTTTCGCATCTTCTGCTGGAAAACTATAAGAAGTCGCAGCCAGTAAGGTTTGAAGTCGCTTCAACTGATGTGCGGTCTCTGGCGTCATTTCGGGCCTCCTTGGCCCGATGGTCGCGAAGACTTCTGGAAATGTCAAAGGCTCCAACCCGCGGCCCGGCGAGATCTCGCTGGCGCACAACGGCGTGCTGTTCCTCGACGAGCTCGCCGAATGGGGCCGGCACACGCTGGAGGTGCTGCGCCAGCCGCTGGAATCGGGCGTGGTGACGGTGTCGCGCGCGCTGCGGCAGTCCGACTTCCCGGCGCGCTTCCAACTGGTGGCGGCCACCAAACATTCTACCACCCGAATGTATTTTGAGTGTCGAAAAACCCTTGCGCAAAACTCAGCATATGGAGAGACATACTCCGAAAATGGCCCGAACGTCGTAGGCTGGACCACATCGGCCAGACAGGAGAGTGACGGTGAAAGTAGAACCGGTGGTGACACCAGGGGCCGCGCGTGCGCGCCTGCTCAAGCTGATCGCCGCGTGCGATTCCTTCTCGCTGGCCAGCGCATGGGTGACCGGAAGCGACGTCTTCGATGCCGCGATCGCCGCGCGCCGCAAGATGCGGCAATTCGTCATCGGAACGCACGGCTACTTCACCTGTGCTGACTGCCTCGAGGCCTGCGTCCCCTTGGCCCAGGCCAAGGTGGTCAAGCCGGTCGGACGGATGTTCCATCCCAAGGTCTACGCATTCGAGATGGACGGGCGCCTCGTCGTGTACGTCGGCAGCTCCAACTTCACCCAGGCGGGCCTGGCCAAGAACGTCGAGTGCGGCGTATTCCTCACCGGGGAGGCCGGGCACGCGAAATTGCAGCCATTTGTAGACTTCATCGCAGCGCAATGGACGGCCGCCGGAAAGCTCGACGCGAGTTTCGTCGCCACCTACCGCGCCAACCAGGCGCGGGTGAAGGACGCCCAAGAAGAGATGGAGGAGTTCATCGAGATCCGGAAGCCTCGGCGAACCAGCAAGTCGGCCAACGACGTCGATCCGAGCGCGATGGACTGGGCTCGCTTCATGAAGCTGGTACGCGCGGAGAAGACGCACGGCGGACCCGAGCAGCGACTGAAGGTGCTGGCGAGGGCGCGGCACCTGCTATCCCAGGGCACACCGTTCGCGCAATTGCCGGAGCTCGATCGGAGATGCCTCGCGGGCATCCAGAAACCGTCACTACAGCCTGACGGTCTTGATTGGGGCTTCTTCGGCCAGATGAGCGCGCACGGGAACTTCAGTCCGATCCTCCACAACCACGTCGCGAAGTTCTCGAAGGCCCTCGACCAGATCCCGCTGGTCGGCCCCGTGCGCGAGAAGCATTACGACGCCTATCGCGACACGCTCATGTCCATTCCGAACGCCGGCGACTGGATCGGCATGGGCACGCGGCTGCTCGCGATGAAGCGCCCGGATCGGTTCGTGTGCGTCAACAACGCCAACCGCACGGGGCTGTGCGGCTACTTCGGCGTCGCTCCTACGACGACGAACCTGGAAACCTACTGGGATCGGATCATCGCGCCAATGCAGGTAATGCCGTGGTGGCGCGCGGAAATGCCGAGCGATGCCCTCGGGCAGCAGGTGTGGCTGGGGCGCGCGGCCATGCTGGACGCCATCTACTACGATCCGACCAAGCGCCGCGGCTGACGCTCCAGGAGCGCGCGGCGGGAATCGGATCGCAGGCCTCGGCCATCAGGCGACCGTTAGCAGGCGCAGCACGCGCTCGGCTGGCCTGTACTCGAGTGCTACCACCATCCGTTCGGGGTGCCCACCGTGCCTCGGGAATTCGAGCATGACGTTGAACTTACTGAGCTGGTGTGTAGGGTCGTCGACCCACTCCATGTTGTAGAGGTAACTCATCCGCAGCTTCTCTCGGATCGCTCTCTCTAGCGCGTCCTTGGTTAGATCAGCAATGCCGGCATTGGTTAGCTTTCCAAGCTTGGTAGTCCTCAAGTACTTCTCGAACTTTGCATCCTCTATCACTACCGCAAACTCGGAAAGCGGAGCCACGTCTTCGGACATCGCGCGCAAGGCAATCTCAAGGTCGTCGTCCGACTCCTCCAAGAGCATCCACTCGGGTTTGTACGACAAGAACGTTCCAAAGTACATCTCTTGAATACTCCTCAGCCGGAACCCGCTGGAAATGTAGTCGTGAAGGTGAAGGTTAACGTTCTCGGTGTTGGGCCGATCATCTTCATGCCCCAGGATGACAGTGTCACGTTGCTTGATCACGAGGTTGCCCAAGTGCATCGAGACAAACGTCTTTGCTAGGCTCGCGTATGTACAAGGCACATATCCAAGATAAGCCTTGTGTGACCGCAACTTGCCGTCGATCGCGGAAACGCTCCCCTCGCTGAGGTTATTCACGTACAGGACGTAGCAGAAGCACGGATGCTTGAAGTTGAGGTCCTTAGCGACAACCGCAGAACGTTCAAGCAGCTCTCGTGCGATCTCATCCCTGTCGTCTACGAGCTCGCCACCGAGGATGCTGTGAGTCGTTTTTGGGTCAAGCGCTTGGAAGAGCGCTTCGGCGCACTCTACTCCCGGAATGAACCTGTTGTCGCACCTCTGTTCATCGAATAAAAAAGCCGCCTCGTGCTTTTTGGTTTGCGGCGTAAGGGCGCTGCGCAAGGACGCGTAATCGATTCCCTTCACGCGAAGCATGTCGAGCAGGTCATTGTGGAATCGCTGGATCTCGCGGAATGTTCGCGCATCAGTCCACGCAAAGTGCTCCCTGAGAACCGAGAGCATCACATTACCGCGAGAGTTAAGCGTGTAGATCCCAGCCATTTTGCTAGCACCTAGTCGCGCATCAGCCGAGGCGCACCGCTCTCATCGAGTGAAATTGCGAGGCAGACAATCTGGGTTCGAAACGCCTCTGGGACCAACTCCGACCACGTTCGCGTGGAATCGACGTTGATGAACACGCCCAAGGGATAGTTGAGCGCTTCTATCATGGCCACTAGGCTTTCCAGCGCTTCCTTGGCTGTGCGAGTTATGGCATGCCTTTTGAGCTCAATGACAGCATGGTTCCCATCGTCTCGCCCAAGATGTCGGGCAGGATCGAACGGCTCGTGAAGGATGATGTCGGGACGGATTCGCAAACGATGCTGGCTAAGCTTTTTCTGATACTCCTCGCGAAGCATCGCACCTTCCGGCAAGACCATTTCCTGAAGTCGGTAATGCAATTGTGCGTAGAACGCGCCCTGAAATCCGCGCTCGTCTTCGTAGTAGTGCGGGGAGATAACCGCGATCAGTGCGGCGCCGACTGCATCGATAAGTTGCTCGTTGTCCATGCTGCGCTACCTTCGTACTGCCTGACTGCCCCCAACTGCGGAGCGGGGTTCGTGATTCTCGAGATGCGCTATGCGCCCCCTACCTCAGCGAGGGCAGGCAACTTGAGTACGGGGCGCACACCGAGATGACTTCACTTTGCAGCCCTGGTTTCCCAGTGAGGATTGCAAGGTGCTGGAACGCAAGAACTGCAAGCCCATTGCTGCTGCGGAACATCTGCTCGAGAAGGCCCAGTGGTGGTTCGAATCGCGTCCAGTGGACCGCGTGAATCCCGGAATGTACAAATGAATTGAGTGGGAGCCACGAGCTGTCTTTGAACTCCCGAAATGAGATCATTAGATTCCCTAGATGCGGCACTTTTTCAATCGCGCCAATCATCTCTGCAGCCTGAGGAATGTTCTTCGTTGCCTGCTGGGATTCTGTCGTCAGGTGCGATGAGAGCTTCTCAATCTGGAGGTCGCTCGCACAGTGGAGCGTCCAAACGGCTCGCAGCAGGGCTTCGAACTGGCTCCGGAGGACTGCCGCCGAACCGAGCGCTAAGTGCGAGTCGCACAGTTGTCGAACCGCGGCGGCAAAGTGAAGCGACGTTACTGCCAATGTCCGGCTCAGAGTGAGGCGCTCGGAACTCTCCAGCGAAGGGAAATCGACTACGTCGGCTAGGTGTCCTAAAAGCTCTTCTGCTCTGGTCGTATCCATTTCTTAGTTCGCTATCCGGCGTTTTGATCGGGCTTTGGAAGAACTATAGCTCGAGAGTTCTTGTCTCCCCAGGCCACGCGCGCGTCGTCCCACTCGAGTATGAGTAGAACAGGTTCGCTAAAATTCCCAACCTCACCTTTCACGGCCGTCAGACCGATCACACGGCCTTTCACAGTTCCGTCTTCCTCCTGAGCGGATGCATATTCCTTCATCGCCAGCTCTATGGCCTCTCTTGAGTCAGCGCAGGCCTGACGGATGAGCTTTCGCAAGGCCAGCTGCACGCGGCTGACTGAGGCCATGTAAGCGCGAAACATTGCCAACGCGTCGATATGCTCCTCAAGCTGATCCAGAACCCGCAACTTGAATGTGCCCCTGTCCTCCAGGATGAGCTTCTTTTGGCAGTAGACCATCGTGGCTTCTGACCAAGGTGCGTCCTTCGAGCGGCCTTTGATGCCGTGAACGGCCACGGCGCGATGTTGAACGTGGTTTCGCAACTCGCAAACGAATTGATAGCCAAGCGTCGCATCATAGGCCTCTGAAAGGAGTCGCTTGGCCGCATCAGAGAAAGGCTCGGCCAACGCTACATGTTTGAAGTCACGCACCACGTGGTCTGCATACAGCCGCGCGGTGGTCAAGAAATTGATGGCGTGCCGATTGGCCGCAGAGAAGACTTCTGCCCACTTCTCATAGCGGAATTCATGTTCAAATGTTCCACGCAATGAAACTTCGGTACAGAACATTTCAAATGCCGTGAAGTTGCCGAGCAACAACTCATACCGCTGTTCAAAGGCGCCGGCGTCCACGAGCGTTTTTCGCGCATTTGCCAAGAGCTCATAGCGCGCATCACTGATCTCCACGATGGTCTGCGGGCCAATGTGCGCCGCGCGCAAGAAGTAACCCAACGTGACTCTCCTAACGATTTTCTACGGCCAGGGACCCAGGCAGGACACTGCGCGGCATATCGACCCCTTACTTTGTGGAGGCGATCCAGTCCGTGAGATCCTCGAGACGGTGGTCCCAGAACAGCGCGAGCCCGCGGCGCTGTGCGTCTTGCAAGTTATGCAGCTTATAGACGCCACCCAGCACCGCGGCCGGAACGACGCCTGCAGTGCCGAAGTCCTTCTTCCAGGTTGTCGCCTTCACCGCGGCGTCGTTGTTCAGTCGCTTTACCGAATTGGTGGAGGAATTAGACACCTTGCACTCCAGGGGCATCAGCCTGCGGTCCCACAATCCGATCAACACGTCGGCCTTGCGTCCGCCAAGTTCGCTTTCGGCGCAGAATTCTCCAGCGGCTGGTGCGTCGGCAAGCACTGAAACTTTCCGCGGCGGAACCTGCTTGAAGCCGCTTGCTCGCAAGGCCGCGTGCACCGCAGCCTCCTGCTCTTGCTTCCCATAGCTCCGCCGACGCGTCTCAAGGCGCCGGGACGCAATCAGGGCTGCAGAGGCAATGATCGCTGCTTGTCGCTCAGTCTCAGTCGGTTCTCGCCCCTCTACGACCCAAGGGAATCGACGTCGATCAAGACCGCTCAGCACAACCTGCCGGATGCGAGCAACCATCTCAGGATCTTTGAGGATTCGTTGCCTGGACAACACCGCTTCAGCGACAACCTTCAGGTCGTCATCGGAAATGGGAGGACCAGCGAGGTAGCGAAAGACTTCCAATCGACGCGGATCGGTGAGTATCGGAAGAATTTGCGTATCGAGATCCGAAAGATCGAGCGTCGCCTCGAGCATCTCCTCGACGGTGCCTTGGTACTCATCGAAGGTGGCCACGTATTGCTCTAGTGGCTCCTCCATCCGTCTGCGGCGGAAGATCTCAATTGCAGCGAGCCGATTCTCCTCGAGCTTGGCTTCGGTCCATTCAGGCGGATTCATCGCGGGGCGCACTCAAGCAACATAGTCGGGGATGGAACGAACAAGCGCTCCATTTCGCCGGGCTCAAATTTGGTCAGGCCGCCAGCATATGTCCTTCCATCGAGCACGCTAATTCCAGTGCTCAAGTAATCCACGAGCCTCAGCATCTGCTCGTCCGAGAGTGATTCCCGAGGATAGAGACCATGGGCAATGTTGATATGCCTCGCCTGGGCAACGTTTCTCACGAACGTGGGGGCGCTACGTGCCATGTACGTGGCCAGGATGGGCGCTGGCGCGCGCAGGCCAACGGACCACCAGGCCCGTCTGTTTCTGGCGACGTAACCTTGATGGGCGCCAAGGGCTCGCGCCTGCTCCAAGAACTTCTCCACAGCTACTTTCTCGGCTCCAGTCAGTCCATCGAGGTCGTCCGGCAGGTCAACTACACATCTGAGAGCCGAAGCATCAGCCAGTACGCGACCTGCAGCAATCAGCTCACGAGCCTTAGTGATGGTCGGCAATTTGTAGCGATCGGGAATCTCAACCGCTGAGGCGTTAGCAATGAAGACTGCATTCGCGCCCGTGACCGTGCCGCGGTGGACGCGACAGAGTTCGCCAAGCTCGACGAAGCCCTCAGGACACGGCCGGCCTACATGCGTCAATCGAGACCATCGATTCTCTAGCTCGAGTCTTTCGCGCTTCACAGGCCGCCCGCCGCTGAGGTCGATCAGGTCCTTCATGCGCTTGACGCGACGAAGCTTCACAGACTTGGGCCGAGCCCCGATCCGGAAGGTAGTAATGGCTGCGGTTGTTGCTGCATCTGGAAACGGCGCGGCCGTTGGCTCAACCACGACGATGCCTTGTCCCCCAAGCGGGCCCAGGAAGAGGTCGCGAACCAACTGCCCGTAATTGACGTCGAGCCACTCAGCGGCCGTGATAAATGCGCCGTAATCCCCGGGCGAGGCGCGCATCACCGTGGCCAAGTAGAAGTACACGTGTAGACCAGCCAGCTGACTTGCCTTGAGGTTCAGCTTCGCCGAAGAGTCAACTAGCCATTGCTTCCATTGCGACTCGATCTGGTGGTGGCGCACGTACGGCGGATTGCCGATGTAAAGGGTAAGCCCCTTGAAGGAAGGAGCCTTTTCTCGATAGTCCGTTAGATCAATTCGAGAGCGTTCCGCCAGGCCGAGAGTGGCCAAGTTTGCTCTTGCCATCAGAGCTGCAAGAGGATCAATTTCGAGCCCCACGAGTTGCGCCTTGCGGAACTGACGGCCAGCGGCGGACAGGAACCGGGCGGTCCCCACTCCTGGATCCACGACGCGATCAGGAGCAGGCTGTTCCGCACTCCAAGCAAGCATTGCTTCGACAATGCCTGGCGGGGTGTAAGTAGCGCCGGATTCCCGGCGCTGGTCTGCGTTTCGAATTCGACAGAACGCGGACCCAAGTGGGTCGGCGCCATCGCGGATTTGCCTTCGGAGTGCGAGCGCATCGGCCTTACTCAGGGGCTTGCAGTTTTTCAGCAACGCGCGCTCTTGGGGAGAGAGGCCCGCAACGTCTCCCGCTCCCAACGCTATTGCCGCTGCGATGAGCTCGTTTTCATGAATCAGCTGCACTTCCATGGCATCACCCCTGAGCGAACTTTTTGGATCTAGACCTACTGCTCTCCCTTCCTGGAAGAGCAAAGAGTCCCGCTTGCATGCCGGCTTGTCGTTGATCCGAAAACGTCCGCATGAACTCCCTGACGACCTCAGAGGCATCTCTGTTTTCGGCCGCGCAGGCAGCTTTAAACGCGTCTCTGAGGTCGCGTTCTACCCGAATACGAAGGCCCGCGTCTTTGGTCGCCATGTGGGAACATTAACGGATGGATACACATATGTGTATCCAATTTCTGGCGTGTTAGCAATTCTACTAATGGTCAGGCTCACGGACTGAGACGCTCGGATCTCTGCCGAATTACGGAAATCGGCAATCTCGTCCGTAGTTGAGACGACAGGCTCGATTGGACCGTCGCGTTGGGTCTAGCCCACGCCAGCTAAGGTGCTTTTGGACGGCCCCAGGCGTTCTGCAGCACATTGACCATGCTGGGCTGCCTCAGGGGCCCTCCGGCTCACTCACGCGCTCCTGGGGCCGCCTGGCGGCTAGACCTAACCGTTGCGGCGCGACTGACTCTTTCGCTTTGCGCCACCTCGTCGAGGCGCCGGGAGAGCCCTGATGGCTTGGTCCAAGACCCGCACGAAATCCAAGAAGTCCACCCCCAGGATCTGGCAAAGATCACGAAGCTCGAGCAAATCCAGGCGCCGCGCCCCTAGTTCAACATCACTTACGAAGGACTGGGACCTATCCAGAGCAGCCGCGACGTCCGCTTGGTGCTTGCCAGCTCTAAGCCGCGCATCGCGCAAGAGCTCAGTCAGAACGGCGTACTCGGGACGGTGTATCGACTTGGACATGGCCGCTTCTTGGCGGGGGCGGCCACTGAAGCTATATTTACTATTCCGATATCGGAAAACGCGATATGAACGGGCGGTTCGCTTTAAGAAGAAACAGCGCGCCACAGACCTCTGAAACCGGACGAGATTGGCCACCATGAAGCAGATGACAAAGGAATACCGGCTGCGAAAGGCCCTCGCGTCTCTGCTCGACTCGCTGGAGTCGCATGGTGACCATGGGGCGGCGTTCAGTGCTCTTCAGGCAGTGAATCCTGAGGCAGCAGTGCGCTTGAGGAAAGCGTGTGCGGACAGCGAGGCAACAGCGGGATTGCTGCTGGGAATGGGAACGTCGTCTGAAACAGAGTTCAGCGTGCTCGATAGACTCCTGGTAGGAAATCCATCGGTAGAGCTCCAAAAGCTGGAGCGCTGGATCGCTCAACTGCTAAGCCTTCATAACCGCACCCTTGGTCGGCCGAGTCCGTGATGTGATCAGTTCTAAGCATCAAAAGCTGCTTGAGCTTGTTGATGCGCACGACGTTGCCAGGAGGGAACTCCAGGCGAGTTCTCTGGCGGTCTGGGAGGCGCTCGTGATCGCCGAACCCGAACTCGCGTACGAGTCCCTCAGCCTTTTCCTGACACCTGACAGGGCAGCGAGGTGGGCAGCCAACGCGAACGCCTCTGGCAAATCGCCAGCAAGACAGGCTGCAGAAGGCGGCGCCAGCGCCGTCCTTGAGACGTTGATTAGGACAAGCCATGGCTTTGTTGGATAGAGCCTCATCGCGTTACGGGTGGCCTGTTGGAGCCGTGCCGCGAGCACTGGTGCGTACCGCCAAGCAGCTTCCCACTATTGCCAGCGAAACTGACCGGCGTCGCCAGCTCACATGAGCAAGGATGATCCGGGCGAATTCCTGCCTTGGACGCGCTTGAACGAGCGCGAGCGATCGGTGTGGGCGGCCGCATATGCGCGGCGCACGGATGACCAGGAACCCAGAGCAGCAGCTCGGTACGCGGACGATCTCGTGCGTGGCTTGCGAACCCTCGAGCTCGATTCACCAACCGTCCTCGACCCCGAGTACGAGGCCGCTCGCGTGGGAGCCGACATCGAGTTCGACGACTTCGCGCCTTGGTACACCGTGGCGTATCGCATGTTGCACGGGAACACGTGGGCGTATCAACCACCGACGGAAGAGCAAATACGCGACGCCTATGAGCGCTATCAGCGTTGCAGAAGCGATTTCTACTAGGGTGTCCGGTAAAGCCATGACTACGCCGATCAAGCGCAGGACCCCTCTAAACAAACCCTTCGTCGAGTAGCACCACGCCAGCTGGAGTGATCGAATGGCGAGTTCCGGATCCCCCGATGACTCGGCACCAACTCTCCACGATGAGGCGCTTCTCACCCCCGCCGCTCACATCTAGCCAATAGCTGAAACCGCCATACATACCGTTCACGGAAAGATATGCCCGTTCCGCGACCCTGATCGCCGCTTCAGTCAGGGTAGGCGGAGTGACGGACTCGGCCGTGGGATAGAGCTTCATCGTGGAGTGGATGAGCGTGTCGAAATGGCCCTGGACTGCGGCCAGCCAACTGCCATCGAAGGTGGGGTCGAACAATGGAACGAACTGGGCAATCTCTTCGTGGGAAATGAAAGCGTCAAACTTTAAGCTCTCTTCAGTGAATTTGGCACGGAACCCTTCGGGTGCGACCAGCACGGTCCCCCAGTCGGTGTAGTTTCCGAACTTTTCGATACGCGCCCAAGCGCGGGCCCGCTGGGCATAGAGGTCGGCCTGATGCGGGCGAAACTTGCCCAGCCCGACTTTGTTCTCAATGTGCAGGCCCACTCTTGACCCGTTGTCCAGCTCGTAGACCACAAGGATGTCGGTCTCGCTCTCCTTCAATGTCGTCTTGATCGTTCGAGTCACCGGGTCTGAAATCTGCACAGGAATCCGTCCCCACGGATTGTCGGATCTCGACCACACCCTCGTCCCGCGCTTGCCGGCAAACGACGTCCGGGCCAGAAACCAATCCGCAAACTCGGATGAACTAGCTAGCGCCTTTTCGAGCTCACGATCTAGGTCCTTCTCAGAAGCAGGTTTCATTTGGGACTTCTCCTACACGCCTTTCGTTGATCTGCTGACAGACCAAACGCTACACACTTGTCAACGTAACCTGGCCCGGAAGACATGCGCTGCGCCCATCGCCGCTCTCCTCTGCAGAAAGCGCGACGCCCTTGAGCAAGGCGTAGCTTCCGGGCTCACGCTGGCATACGCGTGCTTGAGAGATGTTGAGACCTACCTAACCAACTGACCCGCCAACCACCGGCGCCCTGAGCGCCGTAAGCATCTGGTTTAGCCTGTCCCTGACAGCCTCGACGAGCAATCCGCGGTGGTCCATTTGGGTCGCTTCCGCCAGCGGCCAGTTGTACTCACAGAACAATCCCGGTCGCGGACTCGCCTTCTGGCGTTGGCTTGCAGTGAAATCCCGGTCGAAAACTTCCTTGCCTGATGACTCAACAATTCGATCTGTCTCAAGCTTGTTCCAGCAAGAGTCCCACTCGGTACGCGCGAGCTCACGCGTCTCGGCAATGCCTTGGATCCAGTAGGAGCAGTACTGTTCGACCGGCAGCGGAGTCTTGGTCCAAGCGTAGCCGGGGGCCATGAACCCCCAATGGAAGTTCGGCTCCACGCGCCATCCTTCCGCCCGAAGCGCGAGCACGGAGTTGACCGATGCTGGGTCACCGTAGAATGCGCGCGCCTGGCCTAAGGTGTCCGCCGGGTACATCCGCAGGCTCACCGTAGCGTTGTCGCTGGCGAAGCCTAGCCACGCCATGAGAATCTTCTGGGTGCCAGCAATGTCGCGCCAGCCCTGTGCCTTGCCTTCGACCACGCCGACCGCGAGTCCTTGGACGACGTCGAGGCGACGCTCCACGCGAAAGCGATTACTCCCGCACCGCGCCAGCGTCGAATAGGGTCCGATTTGAGGGAAATACTCCTCGACGAGGTCCAAGAAGTCGCCAATTACCAAGCGCTCGGCGCCGTAAACCAGGTCTCGCTCCGCCAAATCGGAAAACGTCGAGAGAACGTCCTGCCATCGCACTGATCGAGGTTGCTCCTCGAATCGCACCGGCGCACCGTGCAGGTTGATCCGAAGCGGTTGCTCCGTATGTCCGCACCAGCTGATCTTGTTCTCGATGACGACAACTAGGTGGGTGCCGTAGGAAACAATCGCATCCAGGACCTGTTGCCGACCCGACTCCTCAATGGCCGCATTTACCTGTGTTGCGTCCGGCGCCAGCCAGACGCTTATCCCAGGGATGGCTTCGCCCTCTAAGCCCTCTGAATGGCCGGTCACGATGCGCTGGCGCTGCGTGGCGAATTCGGCCTTCGGTAGCCCTTGAAGCGACCGGCCAGGAGAAACGAGGTGCAGCCATGCCTGATGCGCGATTGGGCTATAGCGTAGGACAACTAACAGTGCACGCGTCAGCTGGTTCTCGTGCCACGCCTCGGCGGATTCGTACGGCACAAAGAAGTTCAGGTGGTTGCCCATGTTCAACAGTCCTTGGCGAGCGCGCCTTACCGGCCGCCCACCTTGCGAAAGTAGGCTCGCAACTCGACATCCGCGCCGATGGCAGCAAGAAGCTCTTGATCGATTGGTTCGGGTGGCAGTGCAAGCACCGCAACGTGGATATGGTGGTTCCCCCAGCCGATGCCATCGTCCATGAAGAAATCTTGCAGCGGCTGGACACGCTTGCCGGTCACTTGAAGGAGTTTTGGCCAGCGCACATGTCGGTGGCTCATTCGCCAGTCCGGGTGTGATGCTTGGGCGGCCTGGCTGCGCTCTTGGAGTACCTCGGCTGCTCGTGCCAAGGCGCGAGGGCTCTCGTCGAAGCCTTCGTCAAGTCGAACCTCTTCAAAAATGCCCTCGTAGTCCAGGCTGCGTTCGTAGAGCACCACCAGCCAAGCTCGACCCCGCAACCGCTCCCGTTCGGCGCGAATGCCCGCTAGGATGGGAAGATTGTAGGGCTCGGCAATGGACCATCCGCAGCCTGGAATCAGCGCGTCTAGCGACACCATGCGCGACGGCCCGTTGGATCGGCCGGACCGTACAAACTTCTTGGCCGCTTCGTCGAAGTCCACGGGATGAGTATAGCGCTGGGTTGTCGCAGTATGCGAGATACAGCACGCGGAACCAGCAAGAGGGTGAGCTTAGTTGCCGGTGAGAGTCTGTGCGATCACGTCAGCGATGTTCAAACTAGGGAATCCGCCTCCCGGTCGCGCCAGGACTGCAACCAACGCGGTGTTCGAGCAGCTTCACTGAGCGCAGGCGACCGCAGGTTCGACCAATGCTCCGACGCGCTGGTCCCTGAGAGCAAAGCCGGTCGTCCGCAGAGTTCGTCGATGCGAAGCGGCTGAAAGGTCGGACTCAGTGGCCACCAGAACGACAAGCGATCTGGCGCGCGTAATGGCTGTGTAGAGCCATTCACGCGTCTCAAGCCTACTTCCTTCCACGAGCACGATCACCGCTTGAGCGGCAGACCCTTGGCTCTTGTGACACGTAATTGCGTACGCTAGTCCTAGGTCCGCTGCAGCTTCAGCTGAGATAACCCGCGCCTCTTCTTCGCCATCCCAAAGAACGCTGAGCGAGTCGGGTGGCCGAATCGATTCGACCATGCCAAGCAATCCATTTACCAAACCATCGGCGTATCGATTCCGCTTGCAAACAACCGGGTCGCCGGGAGCAACGGTTGCAAATGGTCCGAGTCTTAGTACAGCAGGATTCTTGGTCTCCGTGCGCCTCTTCGCAGCTGCTGTCTCGTTGAGCCACTCAACTGAGCTGGTCCTTCCGGCTATGGCCATGACGTGATCGCGGCCGAAAGAAGTGCACATTTCCTCATAGATGCGACTCCACTCCGATTTTCGAGCACGATCTGGGGGAGCGACAACAAAAACCCCCTCGCGCTCGCCGTTATAAGTCCGAAGCTTGGGCGAATTGCCTCCTCTGATCGATGCAGCAACCTTTGGGATCTCCGAGCCCGATGCCTGCCTCAAGACTCTGGTAAGGGAGGAGACCCATACACCGTCCTCAACCAGGTCATGAAAGACGCGCCCGAACCCGACGCTGGGAAGCTGCCCGTGATCACCTACCAGCAGCAGCTGAGACCCGCTTGGCATTTTGGCCAAAAGTTGATTGAACAAGGGCGTATCCACCATGGATGCCTCATCGACAATCACCAGCGTCCTGGCATCCAGAATCGGTGCCTCAGCATTGCTCGAGTCCTTCTGCCCCTCTTCACGCTGCGACGCTTCAATCAGCCGAAGCAGTCTCGCAATGGTTACCGCGCACCTGAGACGGCCAGGTCGCGAGGCGCCCCTTGATAACTGCAAGGCCGCCTTACCGCTTAGGGCCGTCAACAAGCAATTGCCGCCCAACTGCTCCCAGATATGGCAAATGACAACCATGACCGCTGTTTTGCCGACGCCAGCACCCCCCTGAATAATCCGGACTGGGGACCGAATAGCACGGATGACTGCGTCAAACTGCTCGGTGGTGAGGCGGAGTCCTGTCTCGGTTTGCGCTGCGAGCGCCAATCTAGAGATTTCATCGTCATCGCTACCCACGCTGAGCGTCGCACCTTCGGAGAGCCGGCGAAGATGGTGCGCAAGCTGGTCCTCGATCCATGCGGCACCAGGCGCTCGGAAATTCCCTGCGTCGGTAGCTCTCATCGCCTCTGCGGCGACACCGGCCGCAATTGCCGCGTCAGCATCAACGTCTCGGCGACGCAGTTGTTCTCTTAGTGCCGGTGGAGCAATCGCGGAATCACCCTTCAGCAGCAGACTCGCCCACACACTGTCTAGAGCACCAAGCAACCTGGACTGCGGATCCCTGGCTGCCGCGGGCGTGGCACTGTTGACGGCCCTGCCGAACTTGTCGGCAGTTGGCCATTTGACAACGCTCGCGAGGAGGTACGGATTCCGAAGCAACTTGGATTCTGCGTCAGCGGATCCAAGCAGGCTCCAGACCGTCTTTGCGACCCTGTATTCGTCAACTCCAAGCGCCTGCAAGCGCAAAAGGAACTTTGCCTCGGCGAGTGCGGCTGAGTCCTGCTGTTGCATCACCCGGCATTCGCTCATGAGCGATCCCGCGAGTCGCATGCCAAGCGCCGGGCGCGAGGGATCAATGATGCTAGCCAGCTCAGCAATCCTGGAAGGGTCTCGCAATACATCTATCAGTCCTTCCCCAAACGCGGAGATCAGGCGAATCGCGCGCACCTCGCCGATATGCGGCAGGTTTGTGAGCCACGGAGTTAGCAACGACCTAGCGCTGTGCTGAAGAACCTCCCTCGCGACGACCTGACGGTATGTCCGCGCCCAGCGGTCCGTATATGTACTCTCGATCCCCTCAACAGAGTAACTACGGCCGATTTCAATTGCGGGATGCTTCGATCCGTTCAGGACGACGCGAATCTCCTCGCCCGCAGTTTCTTTGGCGACAAAGATGCATCCCTTCGTGGAACAGGTGAGGATTCTGGCGGCAGTGACGATCATGAAATCCGAACCCGCACGCCCTGCATTGCAAAGGCAAGCTGTTCCTTCAGAGACTGATTCTCAAGCTTGAGACTTTGGAGCTCTTGTTCTTGTTGCGACACCTTATGAAGCGCGGCCTCCAGCGCGGCGCGCGCCTCCAACGCAGCCTGCGCGTCGATCTTAGCTCCCCGGCTGAGCATGGCCATCCTTTCCTTAGCTGCCTGGTCCCCGACTGACACTGTTCGTGCGCCGGTTGGCTTGACTCCCTGTCCCTCCGCAAACAGATCGATAACTTGAGTCAACTCTTCGTAATCGTGGAGGTAGGTGCGCGGGCAGCCAAGCAACCGGGCAAGTTCTTGAAGGTTGACCATTCCGTCGTTGGTGATCGGAATAGTGGGCGTTCGAAGCGCCTCTGGCTGAGCCAGATACCCACGCTCTAGGTCGTCCAGAAGCGCCTCGATCCGCGGCTTCCAGGTGGAGACTACCGAGCTAGGCCTTCCCATTCTTGGGACCCCTACTGGCTGGCATTCGAACAACCTTCCCGTTTGCGAGGTCAATTCTCAACTGGGCAATCTCAGCATCTCGCTCCCCGACACGTTTGTTGGCCTCATCAAGTTCCTGCTGCTTTGCGGCCAGGGATTCGCGCAGGTGCTCAACCTCCAGCACGCTGATGTTGTAGAGCGTGGCGATGCGCTTGCACTCCTCGCTCTGATCGGACTTGATCGCACTCTCCAACACCGGCGCGGTTGCGACAGACTTTCCGAGTCGGATCGCAATCTTCTCTAGCCATGCATTGACCTTCGGGAGAGTGGTCGTCTTATGAGTCTTGTTGTGAAGGGTGACCTGGGCAACGCCAGCTCGGCGACAAAGTTCAGCCTGTGAAACATCACCACCGTTTCCGAGATATTCCTCGCCATTGGCCCCAATCTCACGCTCGATCGCTCGCTGCGCACGAGCAATCTTCTTGAGCACCCGATCTGTTCTTCGGTGAGCAAACTGGCTCGGGCCGGACTTAGCCACCATAGCTCTCTCCCTTTTGCATGGCGATGATCTCGGCTATGCGAGGATGAGAAGCCCACTTGGCTTTGACGCTCTCAAATCGGAAAAGGTTCGCCACGATCTGGCCTCTCCACCGTTCCGCCACAAGCGGTTCATCTTCCTTGATAGCGCGCTCAAGATGCTCAACTTGGCGCTCGATCGTCCGATCTACGTTCTCCCTCTCTGCCGCGCGCTCCAGGCGGTATCCGCAGCCAACTCGGCAGCGCGAGGAATCGGGTGAGGCCGGGCTGCCGTTGCACTTTCCGGTCTGTCCGGGCAGCTTCGTGCACAACACGCCCGGACGTACAAGCTCCCAGTACCGACCGTTTTCAGTGAGATCCCGTGCCAACTCGTCGATATCGGAAGCATCTAGCGAGCTCTTTCCGCGAAGCTTTGCGTACGCCGCGGCGGACTCTTTGACGTGCTTGGCAGCGTTTCCTGAGTTGTTGGCCGAATCGGAGATAGCTTCGGACGCAAACATGATCGTTTGCGCATTCGCCACGGCCTTGGCTTCCTCCGCAATGTCCGGATTCGAGAGTAGGTAAGCCACGGTCATCTCGGGATCCTCATGCCCGAAAAGATCCATCAGCGCATGCAGCCCGTTGCTGAGGGCTAGCCCTACCAGTCGTCCAGTCGCTTTCCTTATCCGGTGTGGGTGGAGGCGCCGATCTCTGGTGCTTGAGCTATCGAACAGGTGGACGAGGTTGAATACCTTCACCATCCTCCACAGTATCGAATCGATGTCATTGAGTGGAAGGCCACACTTGCTGAGATCCTTCTTCGCAAGCAGAACCCACAAGTGGTCCCCCTGGACAATGTTTCCATATCGCTTCGCCGCTAGCTGGGTCATTCCCGCTAGCCGGACTTGTTGGCTAACTGCGGCGATAGTCAGTTGAGGAGCAGGCCAATCACGCTCCTTACCCTGTTCATTGAAGACCAGCTTGTAGGTTCTGCCCTCAACTCGCTCCTTGCCTCGGAGCGTCTTAAGCGCCGACTTTTTGATGCTGAGCAACTCGCCTGCGCGCGGCCCACCACTGAGCGCAACAATGAAGATGTGAGCGCCCTGAAGGAGGGAGACTAGTTGCCAAAGATCGGGAAGGGTTTCGGGCGGCCAGGGCATTGCAGCTGACTGCTCGCCGCGAGCCTTCCTATGCCTAGTCGTGAGTCGAATCTCGAACGGGATCGCGAGTGGTGCGCCATTCGAGTCTATCCACTTGCGCCTTCCCAGCTTCCGGCTCGCGGCCGCATTAAAGTCCCGAATTGCCTCTTTCCGTACTTGGTCCGTTCGAATCTCGCACGACTTGTAGATAGACTCCATCACATCCAGCAGCAACGGCCCCAGGTTCTTGGCCAACCAGGCGCAGCGCCAGCCAAACTCGCTGACAAAAACGTCTGCCAAAGGCAGGTACGGATTCTTCTTCTTGGCGTTGGATTCCGGTTCAGGCTGGTTCTTTCTCGACCTCTCTATTTCTCCCGGCCACCTTCGCGCTGGCAGCCGAATTGTGTCATCGAGGAGTTTCCTCGCGTCCAAGGTTCGAAAGATGTTCACGACGTCATCCAGCGCGTTTCCTGACAGCAACGTCGCCACGTCCTCGTACGTCAAACGACCCCAAACCTCGAGAGAGTCGTCGGGCGTGTTAACCAGTAAAGTGCAGATTCTCCGCAGAGTGCCCACAGTTTTCGCAAAGGTTGACCCCGTGCAAGGCTCAGTGGCAGTGCCCATGGGGATAAGCCATCGAAGGCAAATGACCCGCATAACTGCCAGAAGTACCCTGTCTTTGCCTGCTAGCACTTCCCGGAAGTCAAAGATTCTGCCTGATGGGAGCCTCCGCTTTCCCGCAGGCATGTAGTCGCGCGGAATTTCTATTCGGCCGTACACGTTTCCAAAGCCGAATGCTCCGAGAAGTGCGACTATTTGTTCCTTTGGCATGGCCTTGATCTTGGCCATGTCTTTAATTGACGCGAGCGCGTCCACCCTCTTGGCCTCGGCTGCTTCGGACACATACGCATTGCGCTTAGGCATGGAGACCCTCCCATTCGAGTGGAAAGTGCCTTCCGGCCTTTATCTCGTCGCGCCAGTGGCGAACCTGCCGTACTACCAGATTCTCGGGAAACTGCTTAAGCGTTTCCTCAAGCGACAGCTGTTCCGAATGCAACTCGGTTGCACGAGCCCACGCTGCCAGGCTCATCCCCTCTTGTAGGCTCACGATTTCCGCCTTTCGCTTCGCCAGATCCACGAGGCTTTCGGGAAACACGATCCCGTGTTCGCAGAGCGTGCACCGGTGCTGGTTTCGGCAGATGCTCGACCCGTCATGTGTTGGATCGATATGTTTGGGCGGATTTGTGGGGTTGGCGCACCCCATTCCCAGGTATGTTTTGTCTTTGTTGCGCGCCCAACGATCGCGCTGTTCGGCCGTAATAGCGCCGCGCTCCACGAGCGCCCTTAGGATCGCAGGATCACAAATACGATTGACTTCTAGCTCGCCCCAAAGATGATCCATAAGCCGCCGGACTGAGGCCTCGCTGTGCTGCCGCCAGGCGCGTGATAACAAGTAGCGTCTGGTCGTTCGCAGTCGCTTGTGTCCCGCCGCCAGCATTGCGATTACAAAGTTGTACCCGGACTGCAGAAACTCGTTCCCGATGAAGACGTCCCTGAAATCTGTCGCGCGGACGTCCATCGGAATGGCAGGGTCTGAAGTGACTGCTGGCGTTCGCGCGCTTTCTCGTTCGTTAATCTCCGCGCACAGGGTTCTGAGGTAGTGACCGCCTGAGTTCGAGTCATACGTGCCTTCGTCCAGCGCATTAACCAGTGAAGGCTGCTTTGTCCTAACGAACAGCCACGGCGAGCGTGCGATGACGGCAGGAGCCTGCTCGGAACCTAAGATTGATTGACTTACCGCGTTTCGCAGAGGCCGGGTTCTCTCCGCCAGATCACGAACGAGCCGGTACGGCGACTGCGTTGGCTTGCCTCGACTGATTGTGGTTTGCCATTGGCCCGCGCGAACCTTGAAGCTGGACAATCGGTAGATGTCAGATTCGCTGCCACCAATCTGAACTGCCCACGCCTCGTTCGATATATCGAGATCAAGAGTCGTCTGGGGGTTCCAGCCTGTCTGGATCAAGAAGAGGTGGAAGAAGTCTTGGAGCACCCCCTTGGTCGGGTACAGTCCCGAGATCAGTTCGCGTATGCCGATTCCTGCGTTCCAGAATCGCGCGGTAACTTGGTTGAATTCCTTGTTATTGCCTTCCCCGTAGCCGAGTGCTTCAACGAATTCACGGCTCGTTGGGGCCGGATTTCCGGTCTGCTTGATCAGGCTTCGGTAGGTTCGATGCAGATCCGCCTGCGTGACATTCGATGGTGGGATCGCCGCGTGCTTAGCTAGGAGTAGATTCCGCCCTTGGCGAGCTAGGTCGTCGCTTCTACGCCAACGATCGTGCGCCTCGAAGACTCGGCGCTTCAGAGCCGAATAGAGGAGCTTCGCCTGCGCAGGCGAAAGAATTTCTGCTGGCTTTGCTGGCGTTGGCTTGACTGAAATCCAGGCTAACGGATCCATCCCAGCGAGATCTCTTGCTGTCTCTAGTACGTCCCTAACGACCTGGTAGGTTGAATAAGGGGGATTCCACGTGGATCTAACCCACAGAACACCGTGCGCGATATCGAGATCAGCCAATTCCTCGACGGGCTCCAGGCCGCTAGATTCGAGGCTGTCCAGGAACCTCCAGAAGGAGCGAAAGCCACCGACGGCGTGTCGGAACTTCCTTGGCTTGCTTGCCCCCAGCACCAGGGAAATGGCTTCGCTTAGTTCTAGCGCTAGTTTGGGGCGGCCTGAGAAGGACCCGCCCCAAAGGTGCATCAATCCGGGTCGCGCAGGTGCGTCAGCCCCCGTGGCAAATTCGAAGAAGTCCAGTTCAACGCCGGCGTAGTCCGCGTGTCGGCAAGGAAGCACAAAATTTTCGCGCTCGAGCATGGGCGGGGTCACAGCGAATCTCCCTCGAGGTAGTCTTGCCACCTGAGCGGACCCGTCCCGGTTTGCGCGGCGAACCAAGTTCGCAGCCACTCCAAGTAGATGTTCGTCGTCTCCTCAGATACATGGCCGAGCAGGGGCCGAATGACGATAGTGATGTCATTGGAAAGCGCACCCGACAGCCAGTCCGGGTTCAAATTGCTGAGGCTGCAATCCGCAGCTTTCGCCTTCTCTATCGTGATTTCTATTAGCTTTTGGCAGGCGCAGTAGTGGCGACCTTTGTGAGGGGACCATCCTTCGCCGCATCCAGGAGTCGTGCTCCAAACTCTGCCGAGCATTCGCGCAGAGAAAGGTCGGTTGGATCGTTCGCCAAGGAAGAGACGCTCCGGCTCGGGCGATCGCCGCCGCTCCAACTTTTCCTCAGGGGTTTTCGCTGCGCGAATCCAGCGGGCAAGTTGCGACTCCCTCTCATTCATCCGGTACGCGTGGAGTTTGTTGGCGAGCGGTATTGGCAATTTGACGACGCGCTGGGGGCCGTCCACGTCCGTTGGGGTCGGTCTGGACCCTTTTGTCCCGGCGGACATGATTACGTGGACTTCGCCACCACGAACTTTCCACTTGGACGGATCCTTGTCGAGGACATCGACCCGCCATGAAATGCACTCGGTAACTCGAATCGCGGTTTCCAGTATTAGCTCGCTGCACAGGCCTTTGACGCGGCCGCGGTTGAGGTAGATTCGGCGCAGCCAATTGGCGACGTCTTCGGGCTCCGGCAGGAAGAATAGCTGCGGGGCAACATTTGCCTTGCCAGCTCTCGTGTCGTGTTCCTGGAAGGACTTCCTGGACGATTCTCCCGATGATCGCGTACGTTTGACCTTTCGCCGCGGCACGCGGAATGCGGGCGCCGTCTTGCTCCGGTAGCCGCTCTGCTCGCTCCACGTTAGGAAGAGCGTTGCTTCACTCCCTCGCTGATTGATGGTTCTTCCGCCGAGAGGCTTCTTCTTCTTGCTCCACACGCCACTTTTCATATCCGCTTGATATCCATTCACGATGTCGCGCGTGTATTCCGCCGCTCGCCAATCAATCGGCTTGCTTGCGCACCACATCAGAAAGTTGATCAGTTTGGCCGCCATCGTCATTAGAGTCTTGACGGTCGGGTAACTCAGCTTCTTACAGGGAGTATTTGCGACCACTGCGTCTGAAGTTGCCGTCGCGTCTTCCGGAAGCCATTCAAGAAGAGCCCGCTCCCTTAAATACCTGTTTGGCTCCCTCAAGTACGAACCGTCATCGGCGAGCAGAAATGGCACGTGCGCAACCTGCCCGTAGCCATGCTCCTTCATCAGTTGCCGATCTGGTTCGTGCACGCGCATGCGATCTCCCTGTCACTCCAGAAGCTCTTCTACCCGATTGGATTGGCCGCCGTAAGTGGACAATCCGAGTGTTCAAATGGGTCAGGCGTTGCCAATCGGCCGGACTGAGCAACGCGCTTCGACTTGCTGGCGAATGGCCCGGTTTCGGCCCTCGCTGACGGCCACTCAGAGAATGCTGATTGGACGTTCCTAAATTGAACCCCTGCCCCTGCGGCTGGGCAGGCGACCCCTCGGGCCGCTGCGGCTGCAGCAGCGAGATCGTGCAGCGCTACCGCGCCAAGCTGTCGGGCCCGCTGATGGACCGCATCGACCTGCAGCTGGCCGTGCCGCGCCTGCCGCCGCACGACATGCGCCCCGACAGCCCGCGCGGCGAAGCCAGCGCTCCCGTGCGCGAGCGGGTGCTGGCCGCCCGTGCCCGCCAGCTCGCGCGCGAAGGCACGCTCAACGGCCACTTCAACCAGGCGCAAACCGAAGCACACTGCCGCCTCGAACCGCACGACCAGGCGCTGCTGGAAACCGCCATGGAATCCCTGCAGCTTTCCGCCCGCGCCATGCACCGCATCCTGCGCGTGGCCCGCACCATCGCCGACCTGGCCGGCAGCGACGCCATCGCCACCCCGCACCTGGCCGAAGCCCTGGGCTATCGCCTGCTCGACCGGGGCGGCGCCACGGGCCCGCCCGCCTGAGCTAGGCTGGCCCCGGGAGGGCAAGCCCATGACCACCACCCGCGGCACCTGCCTGTGCGGCGACCTGCGTTTCGAAGCCACCCTGCCGACGAAATGGGTGGCGCACTGCCACTGCACGCTGTGCCAGCGCGCGCACGGCGCACCGGTGGTGACCTGGGTGGGCTTCGAGGCCGCGCAGGTTCAGATCCACGATGCGCAGGCGCGTCTGCAGTGGTACGCATCCACGCCCGGCGCCGAGCGCGGCTTCTGCGCGCGCTGCGGCACCACGCTGTTCTTCCGCTCGATCCGCTGGCCGGGCGAGCTGCACATCGTGCGCAGCAACTTCGACGCCCCCGTGGACCGCGACCCGCAGGTGCACGTGCACTACGACACCCACGCGCCGTGGCTGGTGCTGGGCTACGACGGCCTGGCGCGCAAACCCGCGCCCGCCGACCAGGAAACAGGAACTAGTGAATAGGAAATAGAAACTAGTTAAGAGCGGCAAGCTCATGGCTTTCCACTAGTTCCTATTTCCTCTTCACTATTTCCTCTTCACTAACTCCTATTCACTAGTTCCTACCCCCTACCCCGCCCCCAAATGCGCCGGCACCACCGGCACCAGCTGGTCGAGCTCCATCGTGCGCACCTGCCCCGAACGCACGCCGAAGCCAACGATGGCGATCGGACCCTCGCGCAGCGCCGGCAGGTCCAGGGCCTGCTCCACCGCGCGGTCGCCGATGGCGGCGGTGACGAAGCAGCCCAGGCCCAGGTCGGTGGCCGACAGGTACATCGTCTGCGACAGGTGGCCCACGTCCAGGTGCACCACGCGCCAGGCCTTGGTGTGGCGGCGGTACTTCCAGAACAGGCGGTCGAAGCGCGCGGTCATCACCACCATCACCGGCGCGTTGTTGAACCAGTCCTGGCCCGCCACGAAGCGGTGCGCGAGGTCCGCGGCTTCTTCGTGCGCCAGGGTGCGCATCGGCTCCAGCGCATGCTCCATCGACAGGTAGTGGTAGAGGCCGGGCGCCAGGCCTTCCACGCGCTGCACCAGCACGTAGGCTTCCACCGCATGCAGGCCGCCGCCGGCGGGGCTGTTCTTCTTCACCGCCACTGCGCCCGGCGCCAGCTCACGGGTGCCCACGGCGCCCCACACGCGCCGCATCATCGTGGCGAACTCGGCCTGGCCCAGCACGGCGTCGCCGTCGAAGTTGCGGCAGGTGCGGCGCGCGGCCAGCAGCGCATCGAAGCCCCCTTGCACGGGCGCCGCCAGCGGCAGCGTCGCGGCACCGGGTGCGCGCCGATAGGCCGGCTCGGGCGCCGCGCCGAAGGCTTCGACGATCTCTTCGCTGCTCAGCATCAGGCCGCGCTCGTTTCGGGCCTGGATGTCCACGTCGCCCCAGCCACCGTGGGCGTGCGCGGCCAGCGCCGGTGGCCACCAGGCGATGTCGCGCACGGTGTCGTCGCGCGCGCGCCACTCGGCCGCGCCCTCGCCGTGTTCCGGGATCAGCAGGCCGATCGCCATCAGCGCCTGGATGGCCGGTGCGCCGTGCCTCGCCTCCAGTTCCGCCTGCTCCACCCAGTCGTCCCGGGACGCGGCCTCCAGCACCGCCAGCTGGGCCAGCGTAACCGGCTCGGGCGCCGCCAGGTGCGGTGCACGCGCCAGCCAGCGCACGCTGCCGTCCAGGCCGTCGCCGCCCTCGAGCAGGCTGGCGAACGAGAAGCGGGGCTCCTGGTCCAGCTCCACCATCAGCTGGTGGCAACGGCGAAGACGCATGGCGGGCGGTTCCGGAAGGGCGGGCGGGTGACAGTGACACTGGGGCGGTTTATGGTGCAACCGCGATCCGCGCGACGCCCTTCCGCTCCGGGCGATCGCCGTGGGCGATTCCAAACCTGCCGGCCGGACAGGCGGCATTTCGCAACACCACCAGGGGACCCACCATGCCGTTCAAGCTTTCCGAGGACACCGTCGACTCGCTGCTCGACAAGCTCGCCACCGACGACGATTTCCGCGCCACCTTCCAGAAGGACCCGCGCGCGGCCCTGGCCGCCGTCGGCCACAAGCCGTCGGCCGACGCCAGCGTGGCCGAGGGCGCCTGGATGTGCATGGGCGTGAGCCAGCTGGCCAGCAAGGAAGCCATCAAGGCCAGCCGCACCGCACTGCGCCAGCAGCTGCTGGCCGCGAAGGCGGGCTACAACCCGATTTCGCTGGAAGTGAAAAAGGCCTGAGCCCGGGGCGGCGCGGTCACAAGGCCGCGTCGCGTTTCTTCACCAACGCCAGCGCCTCGCCCCCGGGCCAGGCTTCGGAAAACGCCGCGGCCTGCTCACTGGCGGCCGCCGCATCGCCCGTGCGCTCGGCCAATCGCGCGGACGCACGCAGGGCCAGGTTGGCTTCGATGACGTTTACCGGCTGCAGGATGCCCAGGCTGCTGGGCTCGGCAAGCGCGCGGCCGCGGTTACGGGCCAACCATTGCGCCAGCTGGCGCGCTTCGGGCAGCTTTCCTTCGGCGGCATAGGCCCGCATCAGCACGGCCCGCGCCAGGTAAAGGCCTTCGTCCGCGTCCACGGCAGGCGCCAGGCGATCGATCGCCGCAGAGGCCTTGCCCGACGCGAGGTCGATTTCGGCGAGCGCAATTTGCTGCATGGCCTGGTTGGCCGGATAGGCCGCCAACAGGGCATGCCCCTCGCTGGCCGCAAGCAGTTTGCGCGCGAGCCCGACGTCTCCGGTGTATGCCGCCGCCCAGGCCATCGCGGTGGATTGGAAAACCAGGTGCCTGGCCAGCAGCAGGTCGGCCGCCGCCAATCGTGCCGGCAGCGCATCGGCGGCGGACTGAAGGTCGCCGGCGAAGGCGTCATCGGGCGCATACGCGCGCAGCACCAGGCCCATCGTGTCCGTGCTGGTGCGGGTGAGCAGGGTGGCATCACTACGGCGTGCGGTGTTCGTTAGGTCCTGCATCGCCTCGCCGGCGGCCTTCCAGCGACCTCGGTCCAGCGGTACCGTCACTTCATACAGGCGACCCAGCAGGTCCGTGGCCGCCGAGCCGGCGCTGCCTTGCAGGGCCGCGACGCGGGCGACGTCGCCGTAGCGCCGGAGCGCAACGTAGGCGTGGATGTGGTCGATGCGCAGGCCGGTCAGGCCGTAGGAGTCGGCCTTGTCGAACTGGGCAATGGCGCTGTCGTAGCGATTCATCGCCAGGTCGAGCACGCCGCCCAGGTAGGCCGCGCTGCTGCGGTTCGGGTTCTGCGGCGCTTCGCCCTGGGATATCGATTCGCGCGCCTGCGCCGACTGCAGCAGGTCGAAGTGCGCAAAGTAGGCAAAGTTGTAGTGGGCGCGATAGTCGTCCGGATAGAGGTTGGCAAGCATCCGGAACTTCTCCACCGCCACGTCCGGCCGGGACAGCGTGGCCTCCGCGCCGTCCAGGAAAATGCGCTCGCGCTGGGTAAGGTTTCCGCCGTGCTCCAGCGCCTTGTCGAGGTAACGGCGGGTGCCTTCGGCGTCCTGGGCCACGTAGCGCTGGAATGCCAGCCGCAGCCAAGCCATCGAGAACTCCGGGTCCAGCCGCACCGCCTCCTCGTAAAGCGACACGGCCTCGGCGACACGCCCCTCGCTCCGCGCGCGGAAGGCCAGTGAATACGCCTTCAGCGCCTCGAGGTTGTCGGTGGTGACCTCTTCCAGCGGCTGGCTCGCCTGCGTGGCCGATACGGCCTCGCCGAGCCTGAAGCGCACGGCCACCATCGCCGCGTCCAGTGAGTCGAGCACGCTGTCCAGGCCGCGGCCGTCGGCGCTTTCGCTGAAGACGGTGACGCCGCTCTGCGGGTCGATGACCTCCAGGCTCACGCGGATGCGACCGCCCACGTCGGCCACGGTGGGCAGGATCACGGCGCGCGCACCTTCGCGCAGCGCCAGTTCGGTCGCCAGCTGGCGGTCGATGGGCTGGTTGGGGCGCTGCATTCGCTGCAACGCACGATCTATCTGGTTGTCGGCCACCAGGTTCACGTGCTGCGACTGCTCCATGCCAATGCGCAGCGCCATGTCGAGCGAATCGTCGAGCAGTTTTTCGGTGGTGCGGTTCTGCAGGTCGGCCACCACCACCCAGTCGCGCTCGGCGAAGGCGATGGCCGGCGGGCTGCGCAATGCCGTCCAGAACAGGCCCAGGCCCAAAGCGCCCACCAGCAGCACCTCCAGCGCCACCACCGGCGGCCGCCGCCAGAGGGGCAGCTCGCGCCAGGCCTTGGCGCCCGAGTCGGGCGCGCGCAGCGGCGACAGGCCCGGCTCGCCCACCTCGTGCACCAGCATCGGCGCCGGCACGCCCTTGAAGTTGTAGCGGCCGTGCATCAGCCAGCGCAGGTTCGTGCCGGCCGCGCCCAGCTCGCCCGTCGCGCGGTGGCACAGGTTCTGGGCCATGCCCGACATCAGTATCTGGCCGGGCAGCGCCAGGTTCATCAGGCGCGCGGCCACCGGCTTGGCCAGGCCCTCCACTTCGAAGGCCTTGGCGCCGGCCAGCACGTCCTTGGGCTCGTTGGCCCAGGTCATCACGTCGCCCACGTGCAGGCCGATGCGGGCCTTCAGGTCCAGCCCTTCCACCGCACCCAGCTCGCGCAGGCCGCGCTGGTAGCGCAGGGCGAAGTCCAGGGCCTGGATCGGCCGCTCGAACAGGGCCAGCACGCCGTCGGCCTTGTCGATCAGCTGGCCGTGGCACAGGTCCATCAGCCGGCGCAGCAGCTGGTCGTGGCGCTTGAGCAGGGCCACGGCGCGCAGGTCGCCCAGGCGCTCGATCAGGGCCGTGGATTCGACGATGTCGCACAGCAGCACCGTGCGCAGCATCGGAGTGACCGGCGCCGTGTTCAGCGGATGCGGGGCGTGGGGTTCGGAGGCGTCCATTCAGGGGGTGCCAAAACCGTCTTTCAGGGGTGAACGCGCCCCCCGCGCAACCCCGGCCACCCGTTCAGCGCGCCAGGCGCCAGTGGTCGCCGCCCTGGCGCTTGGCTTCGTAAAGCGCCCGGTCGGCCTGGCTGTACCAGCTGGACCAGCCGCCCGGGTCCTGGCAGAACGCGCCGCCGATGCTCACCGACAGGCGGTGCTCGCGCAGGCTGGGCAGGCGCAGGCTGCGGATGGCGCTCATCAGGCCCAGGGCCCGGTTGGCCAGCTCGCCGTCGTCGCTCACGCGCAGCACCAGGGCGAATTCGTCGCCGCCCAGTCGGCAGGGCAGCTCAAGCGGGCCGGCCATGCGCCGCACTTCCTCGGCGCAGGCGCGCAGGGCGGCGTCGCCGGCCAGGTGGCCGCTGCGGTCGTTGATCTGCTTGAAGTGGTCGATGTCCACCAGCAGCAGGGCCAGCTTGAGGTCGGTGAGGTCCTGCCGGCCGAGTTCGTCGAGGAAGCGGTACAGGCCGCGGCGGTTGGCCAGGCCCGTGAGGTCGTCGGTGCGCACCAGCTGCTGGGCGACGGTGAGCTCGGTGCGGGTCTGGCGCAGGGTGTCGAGCGTCTGCATCAGGTCTTCGTTGCGGCGCTTGAGGTGCTGCACCAGCTGGTGCTCGCCCGCCACCAGGTAGGAGAAGCTGCGCTGCATGAAGCGCGCCACGTGCGCGGGCTCGCGCTCCACCAGGGCCTGGAACGCCGACTGGGTGATTTCATAGAGCACGCCGGGGGTTTCAGCCACGGCGCGCGCGAAGCGCTGGTGCCGGCCGATGAACACGGCCAGTTCGCCGAAGTATTGGCCCGGGCCCAGCAGTTTGTCGGCCAGGCCGTCGTCGAAGCCCAGGCGGACTTCGCCGGTGTCGATCAGGAACATGCTCTGTGCCGCTTCGCCGCGGCGGAAAAGTTCTTCGCCGGGCAGCACGGCGCGGCTCACGCCCGCCGCCGCCAGGATGCGGAACTCTTCGGGCGACAGCTGCGATGGCAGTCGGCCGTCGGGGCCGCCGCTTTGCGCGGCGGCAGCCAGGCTGCCGGGAAGATCGGCTGAGATCACGGACTACTCGGACCAGGGACTGCCCCGAGTGTATCCAAGCCGGGGTGAAGGAAACAGCGACTTGAGTCGAAGATGCCCGGGCGCATTCCCCGGCCGGCGCCCAACGGGCGGCGGCCGGGGTGCGCTCCCCTGTGGGGTGTCAGGCCGCGGCGGCCTTGGCGTCGCCGTGGAACTGCTCTTCTTCGGTCGAACCCTTCAGGGCGGTGGTGGAGCTGGTGCCGCCCTGGATGGCCTGGGTAACGGAGTCGAAGTAGCCGGTGCCGACCTCGCGCTGGTGCTTGACCGCCGTGAAGCCCTTCTCGGCCGCGGCGAACTCGTTCTCCTGCAGCTCCACGAAGGCGCTCATCTGGCTGCGGGCGTAGCCGTAGGCCAGGTTGAACATCGAGTAGTTGAGCGAGTGGAAGCCGGCCAGGGTGATGAACTGGAACTTGTAGCCCATCTTGCCCAGCTCGACCTGGAACTTGGCGATGGTGGCGTCGTCGAGGTTCTTCTTCCAGTTGAAGGACGGCGAGCAGTTGTAGGCCAGCATCTTGCCCGGGAACTTGGCGTGGATGGCTTCGGCGAACTTCTTGGCGAAGGCCAGGTCCGGCTTGCCGGTCTCGCACCACACCAGGTCGGCGTAGGGCGCGTAGGCCAGGCCGCGGCTGATGGCCTGGTCGATGCCCGGGCGGGTCTTGTAGAAGCCTTCCACGGTGCGCTCGCCGGTGCAGAACGGCGCGTCGTTGGGGTCCACGTCGCTGGTGAGCAAATCGGCGGCTTCGGCGTCGGTGCGGGCGATGACCAGCGTGGGCACGTTGGAGACGTCGGCCGCCAGGCGCGCGGCGATCAGCTTCTGCACGGCTTCCTGGGTAGGCACGAGCACCTTGCCGCCCATGTGGCCGCACTTCTTCACCGAGGCCAGCTGGTCCTCGAAGTGCACGCCGGCGGCGCCGGCTTCGATCATCGCCTTCATCAGCTCGAACGCGTTGAGCACGCCGCCGAAGCCGGCTTCGGCGTCGGCCACGATCGGCTGCAGGAAATCAATGCTGTCGTTGCCTTCGGCGTGGTGCAGCTGGTCGGCGCGCAGCAGGGTGTTGTTGATGCGCTTGACCACCAGCGGCACCGAGTTGGCCGGGTACAGCGACTGGTCGGGGTACATCTCGCCGGCGACGTTGGCGTCGGCGGCCACCTGCCAGCCCGAGAGGTAGATGGCGTTGAGGCCGGCCTTCACCTGCTGCATGGCCTGGTTGCCGGTGAGCGCGCCGAGCGCGTTCACGAAGGGCTTCTCGCCCAGGTATTTCCACAGCTTGGTGGCGCCGAGGCGGGCGAGCGAATGCTCGACGGCGACGGTGCCGCGCAGGCGCACGACTTCTTCGGCGGTGTAACCGCGCTCGATGCCGGCCCAGCGCGGGTCGGTGGCCCACTCTTTCTTCAGCTGCTCGGCGGTGGGGAGGGTCGTGGTCATGGCGCTTTCCTTGTGTATTTCGAAGTGGGGACAGGGGCAGGTGGTTCAGTCCAGGCGCTCGTAGGCCGGCAGGGTCAGGAACTCGGCGAGCTCCTTGGCGTGCGTGAGCTCGTCGAGCAGGGCGATGGCTTCGTTGATGCGGGCGCCGCCGGGCAGCTTCATGCGGTTGGCCAGCTTCGAGGGCAGCGCCATCAGCGCGCGGTCGAACAGCGAGAAGTCCACCGGCGAGCCGTCGTCCAGGTGCAGGTCGCCGTGGTGCAGCCACTGCCAGAGCTGGGCGCGGCCGATCTCGGCGGTGGCGGCGTCTTCCATCAGCCAGTGGATGGGCACGCAGCCCTGGCCGTCGAGCCAGGCGGCGAGGTAGCGCACGCAGACTTCCACGTTGTTGTCGAAGCCCTGGCGGGTGATGGTGCCCACGCTCGGGCGGATCAGCGCGTCGCGGTCCACCGACACGTCGTCGCGGCGCACGGCGTGCTGGTTCGGGCCGGGCATCTTTTCGTCGAACACGGCGCGCGCGATCGGGATCAGGGCCGGGTGCGCCACCCAGGTACCGTCGTGGCCGGCGCTGGCTTCGCGCAGCTTGTCGGCGCGCACGCGGGCCAGGGCCTCTTCGTTGGCGATCGGGTCGCCGCTGATCGGGATCTGCGCGGCCATGCCGCCCATGGCGTGGGCGCCGCGGCGGTGGCAGGTCTGGATCAGCAGCTCCGAGTACGACTTCAGGAACGGCTGGGTCATGCCCACCTGGCCGCGCTCGGGCAGCACGCGGTCGCGGTGGCGGCGGAAGGTCTTGAGGTAGCTGAAGATGTAGTCCCAGCGGCCGCAGTTCAGGCCGACGATTCGGCTGCGCAGCGCGTGCAGGATCTCGTGCATCTCGAACACGGCCGGCAGGGTTTCGATCAGCACCGTCACCTTCATCGCGCCGGCAGGCAGGCCCAGGCGCGCTTCGATGAAGTCCAGCACGTCGTTCCAGAGCGCCGCTTCCTCCATCGACTGCAGCTTGGGCAGGTAGAAGTAAGGGCCGCGGTCCTTCGCCTGCAGGGTGGCGGCGTTGTGGAAGGCGAACAGGCCCAGGTCGAACAGGCTGCCGCTCATGCGGCGGCCGTCCACCAGCACGTGCTTCTCGTCCAGGTGCCAGCCGCGCGGGCGCACGATCAGCACGGTCTTCGAGGCGGGGTCGAGCACGTAGTGCTTGCTGCCGTCCGGCGCCATCCAGTCCAGGCTGCCGGCCACGGCCTTGTGCAGGGCGCGTTGGCCGGTGAGCAGGTTGTCCCAGGTCGGGCAGGTGGAATCCTCGAAGTCGGCCATGTAGCAGCTGGCGCCCGAGTTCAGGGCGTTGATCACCATCTTCGGGTCCACCGGGCCGGTGATCTCGACGCGGCGGTCGAGCAGGGCCGCCGGCAGCGGGGCCACGGTCCAGTCGCCCTCGCGGATGGCGCGGGTGTCGGCGCGGAAGTCGGGCAGTTCGCCGGCATCGAAGCGCGCCTGGCGCTGCTTGCGGGCGGCCAGGCGGGCCTGGCGCTCGGGGTCGAAGGTGCGCTGCAGGTCGACCAGGAAGGCCAGGGCCGCCGGGGTCAGCAGGTCCTCTTGGCCGGCCAGCCGCGGGCCGTGCAGTTCCAGGGGTGAAATCGTCCGCGCTGCGTCGCCTGCCATGGTCTTGCTCCTCTTGTTCCGGAGCTCGAAGCTAGGCCCGCGGGGTACCTTTGACAAAGCAAATGTTTTGATACTTACTATTAACCAGCTTTATACCAACCAAGGAACAAGGGCTTATGGCCGGCCCGAGCGCCCGTTTCTACTACAAAGGCGACCGACTCAAGCCGCTGCGGGCCTTCTGCCAGGTCGCGCGCCTGGGTTCGGTGTCGCGTGCGGCCGAGGCGCTGTTCCTGAGCCAGCCGGCCGTTACCCTGCAGCTGCAGGCGATCGAGCGCGAGCTGGGCACGCCCCTGTTCGAGCGCATCGGCCGCCGCTTCAGCCTGACCCGCGAGGGCCAGGTGCTGTACGACATCGCCCGGCCGCTGGTGGAGGGCCTGGACGGGCTGGACGCCGAGTTCCGCAGCAAGATCAAGGGCCTGCAGGCGGGCGAGCTGCACGTGGCGGCCGGCAGCTCCACCATCCTGTACCTGCTGCCGACCCTGGTGCAGGCCTTCCGCCGGCAGCACCCCGAGGTGCAGCTGGTGCTGCACAACGTCACGGGGCAGGACGGCCTGGGCCTGCTGCGATCGGACGCGGTGGACCTGGCCGTGGGCTCGATGCTGGACGTGCCGACCGACCTGGCCTACGCGCCGGTCTATTCCTTCGATCCGATGCTGATCTGCCCGCCCGGCCACCCGCTGGCGCTGAAGCCCGACCTGCGGCTGGAAGACCTTTCGCCCTACGGCCTGATCCTGCCGCCGCGCCGCCTGACCACCTACCGCCTGGTGGACCTGGTGTTCCAGCAGCGGCGCGTGCCCTACACCGTGGCGCTGGAAGTGGGCGGCTGGGAAGTGATCAAGCAGTACGTGGCGATGGGCCTGGGCATCTCCATCGTCACCAGCATCTGCCTCACCGAGGCCGACGAGAAGCGGCTGGTGGCGCGCAACCTGGGCGAGTATTTCCCGCCGCGCAGCTACGGCGTGGTGATGCGCAAGGGCAAATACCTCAGCCCGCAGGCGCGTGATTTCATCGACCTGATCAAGCCGGGCCTGTTCGAACGGCGCGACTACTTCGACACCGGCGCGTCCGAGCGCTGAGCCGGCTCAGGTGGTGTCGCGGTTCTTGCCGACGAAGGGGCGGTAGTTGGTGCGTATGACGGCCATGTCGGCCTCGAAGTCGGCGCTGGTTTCAATCAGCCGGTCGAGCACGATGCGCTTGCCCGGATAGTCGAACGCGGCGCAGAACACCGGCACGCCGGCCTGGCGCGCGATCTTCCAGTAGCCGGGCTTCCAGCGCTCCACGCGCTTGCGGGTGCCTTCGGGCGCCAGCACGAACCACATGCGGTCGGCGGCGCGGATCTCGGCGGCCGTCTGCTCGACGATGCCGCCGGGCTTGCTGCGGTCCACCGGATGGCCGCCCAGCTTGCGCAGCAGCCAGCCCAGCGGTCCGCGGAACAGCTCGGCCTTGGCGATGAAGGTGATGTCCACGCCCATCGCCAGTTTCGCCGCCAGGCCCCAGACGGCGTCCCAGCCGGACGAATGCGGCGCGGCGATCACCACCAGACGCGGAAGGTCGGGCCAGTCGCCCTCGATGGTCCAGCCGCCCAGGCGCAGCACGCTGCGGCCGATCCAGCGGCTGGCCGGCCCACCGTTGCGCGGCGCGTTCGGTGGAAGCACCGGTATGCGGGTCATTCGCGGTCCCAGCCGCTGGCGCTGCGGTGGCGCTTGACGGTGGAGCGCTCGCGCTTGGCACCCAGCCGCCGCTCCTTGGAGCCCTTGGTCGGCTTGGTGGCCACGCGCTTCTTGGGCGCGGTGAGCGCCGCGACGATCACGGCCGCCAGGCGCTCGCGTGCGTCTTCGCGGTTGCGGTCCTGGGTGCGGAAGCGCTGCGCGCTGAGCACCAGCACGCCGTCGTCGGTGATGCGCCGGTCGCGCCGCGCCAGCAGCCGCTCACGCACCGCCTCGGGCAGCGAGGGCGAGCGCGCCACGTCGAAACGCAGCTCCACTGCGGTGGACACCTTGTTGACGTTCTGCCCGCCCGGGCCGCTGGAGCGCACGAAGCGCTCTTCCAGCTCTTGGTCGGGGATGGCCAGCGTGGGCGATATCTGCAGCATGCCCGGCATTCTAGCCGGGGGAAGGGCTGGGGGCAGCAGGGGGGGGCAGAAACGAGGAAATAGGAAATAGGAAATAGAAAATTGTGAAAAGCAGGTTGCCGCATGCCTTGCCTCTACTTCCTACTTCCTACTTCCTACTTCCTACTTCCTACTTCCTACTTCCTATTTCCTATTTCCTATTTCACAACCACGCCCACCCGCCGCCCGGCCCGCCCCCCGGTACAATCCCGCCATGTCCGGCCTAAACACCCCCCAACAAGAAGCCGTCGCCTACACCGGCGGCCCCCTGCTCGTGCTCGCCGGCGCGGGCAGCGGCAAGACCAAGGTGATCACCGAGAAGATCGCCCACCTGATCGCCACCGGGCGGCACGAGGCGCGGCACATCGCCGCCATCACCTTCACCAACAAGGCCGCAAAGGAGATGCGCGAGCGCGTCGCCAAGCGCGTGAAGGGCGATGCGGCCGAAGGCCTCACCATCTCCACCTTCCATTCGCTGGGCCTGCGCTTCCTGCAGATCGAGCACGAGCGCGCGAAGCTGCGCCGCGGCTTCTCGATCTTCGACGGCGACGACCAGATGGCCATCATCAAGGACCTGGCCACGCCGGGCCTGAAGAACGACGCGCTGTATTCGATCCAGAACCTGATCAGCGCCGCCAAGAACAACGCGCTCTCGCCGGAGCAGGCCGCCGAGGCCGCGCGCTCGGGCCGCGAGCGCGAGGCCGCCGGCATCTACGCCCGCTACCAGGCCCGCCTGCAGGCCTACAACGCGGTGGACTTCGACGACCTCATCCGCCTGCCGCTGACCCTGCTGGAAGCCGACGCCGACCTGGCCGCCGGCTGGCGCGAGCGCCTGCGCTACCTGCTGGTGGACGAGTGCCAGGACACCAACGGCGCCCAGTACCGCCTGCTCAAGCAGCTGGCCGGCCCCAAGGGCAACATGACCTGCGTGGGCGACGACGACCAGAGCATCTACGCCTGGCGCGGCGCCCAGCCCGAAAACCTCGACCAGCTGGCCACCGACTACCCCAACCTCAAGGTGGTCAAGCTCGAGCAGAACTACCGCTGCACCGCGCGCATCCTGCGCTGCGCCAACACCCTGATCGAAAAGAACCCGCACGCCCACCCCAAGAAGCTCTGGAGCCAGCACGGCGACGGCGAGCCGGTGCGGGTGTGGCAGTGCCGCAACAACGAGCACGAAGCCGAGCGCGTCGCCGGCGAGATCCACTACCTGCACCAGGCCAAGGAAATCCCCTGGGGTGAGTTCGCCATCCTGTTCCGCGGCAACCACCAGTCGCGGCCGCTGGAAAAGGCGCTGCAGCTGCTGCGCATCCCCTACCACCTCAGCGGCGGCACCAAGTTCCTGGACCGCGCCGAGGTGAAGGACGCCCTGTGCTGGCTGCAGGTACTGGCCAACCCCGACAACGATGCCGCCTTCCTGCGCGCCATCGCCGCACCCAAGCGCGAAGTCGGCGCCACCACGCTGGAAAAGCTGGCGGCGATGGCGCAAACGGCCGGGCTGTCGATGTCGGTGGCGGCCGGGCAGATCGGCTTCCTCAAGCAGCTCACGCCGCGCGCCGCGGCGGGCCTGGACGAATTCACCCGCATCGTTGACCGGCTGCGCGATGCCGCCGAAACCCTCACGCCCGCCGAGCTGGTGCCGAAGCTGGCGCTGGAAAGCGGCCTGCTGGCGATGGTGCGCAGCCAGTGCAAGGACGACGCCAGCTACCAGCGCCGCAAGGCCAACCTGGACGAACTGGCCAGCTGGTTCGAAGGCGCGCGCGGCGGCGGACCGGGCGAACTGGCCGCGCAGCTGGCCCTGCTGTCGAACGCCGACCGCGGCGAGCCGGGCAACGCCGTGCGCCTGATGAGCCTGCACGCCGCCAAGGGCCTGGAGTTCCGCGCGGTGTTCGTGGTGGGCTGCGAGGACGGCAACCTGCCGCACGAAGCCAGCCTCGAGGAAAACCGCCTCGACGAAGAGCGCCGCCTGATGTACGTCGGCATCACCCGCGCCAAGGAGCGGCTGTACCTGTCGCACAGCGCCGAGATCAAGCGCTGGGGCGCGCTCGAGCACCTGCTGCCCAGCCGCTTCCTCGATGAACTCCCCGCCGCCGACCTGCTGCGCGACGGCCTGGACCCCGAGCGCGAATCCGCCGAAAAGAAGCAGCGCGGGCGGGCGCATATGGATGCGATCGCGGCGATGTTCGGCGACGGCTGAAGAGCCGAAGAAACTAGTGAAGAGGAAATAGGAACTAGAGAAAAGCCAGATCGCGCCGGCAACGCTTTTCTCTAGTTCCTATTTC
>FSSH01000613.1_pt3 | contig 68767 bp, 71 predicted proteins | sample 1166101 | NCBI WGS metagenome assembly FSSH01 (sample SAMEA32972668, study PRJEB13176) | freshwater metagenome | biome: Drinking water system; feature: Biomass in drinking water that filtered by 0.45 um membrane; material: drinking water | place: USA | collected 2012-12-20 | depth 0 m | reverse complement strand
ACCTGATGCTTCGCGTCATCGATCCGGTGCTTTACAAAATGTCTCGTGACTATGTCGGCGACACGGCTGAAACCGTCGCCCTGCTGTGGCCGGATACGGCTGCTCCGCGCGCGACCGGCGACACCCCAACACTCGACGCCGTGGTGGCTGCGATGTCGATTGGAACGATCGCTGAGCGCACAGAGGCGCTGCGGACTTTTCTCGATGCGCTCAACCCTTCGGGACGTTGGGCGCTGCTAAAGCTGATCGGCGGCGCGCCACGCGTCGGCGTATCGGCCCGCCTGGCTCGCACGGCTCTGGCAGAATGCTATGGCCGAGACGTCGGCGAGATCGAAGAGATCTGGCATGCACTGGATGCCCCTTACGAGGCGCTGTTTCGCTGGCTTGATGGCGTGGCGGATCGCCCCGATCCAGGTTTGCGGCCAACCTTTCGGCCGGTCATGCTGGCGCATCCGATCGACGACGACGACTGGCCGAAACTCTCGGCAACTGATTTCGCCGCCGAATGGAAATGGGACGGCATTCGCGTCCAGATCGCCGCGCGCGGCGGCGAGGTGCGTATGTTCTCGCGCCAGGGCGATGACATCTCGGCGGCGTTCCCTGAAATTCGCTCAGCCTTTATGTCTCAACACTGCGTCGCCGACGGGGAACTCCTGGTCATGCGCGGCGGCAACACCATCGCGCCGTTCAATGATCTCCAGCAGCGTCTCAACCGCAAGACGGTGACGGCGAAAATGCTGCGCGATTATCCAGCACACGTCCGTTTGTACGACCTGCTGTTCGAGGGCGAAGAGGACTTGCGCGCGCTGGCCTTCTCGGTCCGGCGACGGCGCCTTGAAACGTGGCACGCGCATAATCACCCGCCGCTGACCGATCTCTCCGACCTGGTGGCGTTCGAGACCTTCGACGCATTGTCGGCGCTCTGGTCGCAAGCCCGCGACGACGGCATCGAGGGTTTGATGCTGAAGCGCCGCGACAGCGCCTATCAAGCCGGCCGCGTCAAAGGCCAGTGGTTCAAATGGAAGCGCGCCGCCCTCACGCTCGATTGCGTGCTGATGTATGCCCAGCGCGGATCGGGCAAGCGATCGTCGTTTTATTCCGACTACACGTTCGGTGTGTGGCGGACCAAATCTGACGGCGGCCCTGACGCTGGAGATGAACTGGTGCCGGTCGGCAAGGCCTATTCAGGCTTCACCGACGACGAACTCCGCCAGTTGGACAAGTGGGTGCGCACCAACACCACGGAAAGCTTCGGCCCCGTGCGCGCCGTCACGCCCGGATTGGTGTTCGAAGTGGCGTTCGACGCGGTCCAGAGGTCAGCTCGCCACAAGTCGGGTGTCGCCATGCGGTTTCCGCGCATTCACCGCATCCGCTGGGACAAACCGGCTACTGAGGCCGATCGCCTCGAAACCATCTTGTCGCTGATCAAGCCCGTATCCCAGCCGGTCGCCTGATGCGATCGGCCGCTCACCGAAATAAACTGCGGCATGGCGACAAAGCCGCATTGATGGCTGACACGCTTCGCGCGGGACAGCTTGGGCATCGACCAGTCAGCGAACCGCGACCGCATGGCCCTCAAGCGAGGGTTTACTGTATGTCGCGGCAGCCGGCGGTTGCCCCTTGCGCTCGGCCCACCAACCCACTAAACCCGCCGCTTTCCGTCTCGGGACCGTTGCACATCATGGCATCGCGCATCGCACTCGTCGGCATCATCATGGGCAGCCAGTCGGACTGGCCGACGATGAAGCATGCGTGCCAAATTCTCGACGACCTCGGCGTCGCCTACGAAACCAAAGTCGTCTCCGCCCATCGCACACCGGATCGGCTGTATGCGTATGCCAAAGGCGCCAAGGCGCAGGGCTTGAAAGTGATTATTGCCGGTGCCGGCGGCGCTGCGCACTTGCCTGGCATGACCGCATCGATGACGACGCTTCCGGTGCTCGGCGTGCCGGTCGAGAGCAAGGCGCTCAAGGGTCAGGACAGTTTGTATTCGATCGTGCAAATGCCGGCCGGCATTCCCGTCGGCACCTTGGCTATCGGTGAAGCTGGATCTAAAAATGCAGCACTCCTCGCCGCCCAGATCTTGGCATTATCGGATGACCGCCTGGCGCAGCGTCTCGACGTCTGGCGGGCGGCCCATACCGCTGCCGTCTCAGAAACGCCGAAAGATGCGTGAGACGGCTGCACGATGACGGCGCTTCCTCCAGGATCAACCATTGGCATTCTCGGCGGCGGCCAACTCGGCCGGATGCTGGCGCTAGCTGCTGCAAACCTCGGTCTCAAGACGCATGTCTATGCGCCGGAGGCCGACAGTCCGGCGTTTGACGTTGCATCGGCGCGCACGATCGCGGCCTACGAAGACGAAGCAGCCCTCGCGGCGTTTGCCGCCTACATAGACGTCGCCACCTACGAATTCGAGAACATTCCCGTCGCGACCGTCGACTTCCTCGCACAAAGGATACCCGTGCGGCCCGGCGCCAAAGCGCTCGCGTGCGCGCAGGATCGCATCAACGAAAAGACACTCGCCCGGCAGCTTGGCGCCATGACCGCCGACTTCGCCGGCGTCGACAGTCTGAGCGAACTTGAGACTCGCCTTGCTGGTCAAATCGCCATGCCGTGCGTTCTCAAAACGCGGCGCCTTGGCTACGATGGCAAAGGCCAGGCAAAAATCTTTAAGCTCGAAGACGCGCCGCAGGCATGGGTGGCGATGCGCGATCAGCCCTCGATCCTTGAAGGCTTCGTCAACTTTCAATCGGAAGTCTCGGTGATTGCCGCGCGTGGCGCCGATGGCGAATTTCGCGCTTTCGACGTAACCGAGAACGAGCACCGCAATCATATCCTTCATCGCTCCATCGCGCCGGCCAGGATCACGCCCGAAGCCGCCGCTGAAGCGGTTGTCATCGCCCATCGCATCGCCGATGAACTGGATTACGTCGGTGTCTTCGCCATCGAGTTTTTCGCTCTCCACGCTGCTGGCGTGGATGTGTTGTACGTCAACGAAATGGCGCCCCGTGTCCACAACTCCGGTCACTGGACCATGGACGCCTGCGACACGTCGCAATTCGAGCAGCATATCCGAGCGATTTCCGGCTGGCCGCTGGGGTCGACGCGGATGACGGCGCTAGGTGCTGAAATGATCAATCTGATCGGCGACGACATTGCTGCCTGGGATCGACTGGCAGCCGAGCCCGGTGCCAAGCTGCATCATTACGGCAAAAAGGACGCGCGCCCCGGCCGCAAGATGGGCCACGTCAACCGCCGCCTTGCTGCCCGGCCGCACTGAGCCCGCCGCACTGAGTTCGCCTTCCCGCCCGTCTGATGGCCGCGATTGCCAACGGGAAGTGGCTTTGGTATACGCTCCGCAGAACTCAGCGCGGGATCTGGAGGCAAAAGCCTTCGATCTCGTGGCTTCGTGCTTCCATTTCAACAAATTCGCAAGAGGAAACAACGGCTTGCAGGTTCTCGTTCGCGACAACAATGTCGATCAGGCACTCAAGGCGCTCAAGAAGAAATTGCAGCGTGAGGGCGTATTCCGCGAGATGAAGCTTCGCGGTCACTTTGAAAAGCCGTCGGAAAAGAAGGCCCGCGAGAAAGCTGAAGCGATCCGTCGCGCCCGCAAGCTGGCCCGCAAGAAGCTGCAGCGTGAAGGTCTTCTCCCCGGCAAACCAGCCCCCGTGCGCGGCGCGGCAGGTGGCAAGGGCGGCCCAGGTGCGGGCGGTCGTGGTGGCGCTGGCGGTGGATCGGGCGGCGGCTTCGGTGGCGGCGGTGGCAGTGGCGGCGGTTTTGGCGGTGGCGGCGGCGGCGGCGGTTTCGGGGCGCGCTAATCACGACCGAATTTGCCTTTGAAATTCAAAAACGGCTCACATTCAATGTGGGCCGTTTTTTTGTGCGCGAAGGTTATGCGGCGAGCCGGTTATTAAAAACCGTGCCGCGTGGTCATCGCGGTCCAAAGTCAGGCTGTCGCTGGTGCCTCTGCCGGACGCTTGCGCTCTTCACGCTGCGGCTGGAGATAGCCGATATAGTTCTGTTCGCGCCGACGGATGCCTTCGAGATACTCAAGGATTTCGAGCCCGTGCATCGGCACGCCCGTCGACTGGATCGTGCGGCGCTCCAGCTCTTGCAGCTCGTTATAAATCGGCTCGGCGGTTCGGTGCAGCATGGCGACCGTGGCGATGGTTTTGGCGCGCATATTCGGCGGCACACGCGGCAGCACCGAGCCGAGTAGCTGGCGCGCATTGTTCGAGAACGTCGCCGACCATTTTCCGAAGGTCGCAACGAGCCGAATGGTCGGCGTTTCAACGAAGCGCAGCCCATGCTCGTCCATCCACGCGAAGACCTTATCCATCGTGAAATCTTGCAAGCGGATGTTCGACGTCTCACGATAGTCCTGCCATTCGGCAACCAGATCGAACGACGATTCCAGATCGATGTCGGCCGGCGCGAACGTCGAATCCGTTTCGACGCCGATGCGATCGAGGAAATCGCGATTGCGCATCTGGATCCGCGTCGGGTAGGTCGGGATTTTATATTTGCCCTGGCTGCCCTTGTCGTAGGCCAGCCGCACCAGCTTCGAACAGAAAAGATTGGGCGCATCGTCCAAGCGCATCGTGAAATCATAGAGGATGCGCCGCCCGGCTTCAGTACTCGAGCGCGCCACATACGTCGCGATCAACTCGGCAGCCCGTCCGGCAAGTTCCCCATCTCTGTGGCGATAGAGGACGGCGCGCACGATGCCATGCTCAAGCGCGGCCGCCAGCGGCGAGATGACGGCGCCGTCCTCGATCAGGCTTTCGACCAGCCAGAACTTGTTGTCGGCATCAACGTGGACAATGCCGACGTGGCTGAACTGACTGTCGACATCGCCGATGCGGGCGATGGCGGCGCTGTTGTGAGCGTGGCCGCGCACCAGCAAGACATCGCCGCTGCGAAATCGAACGTCGCCACCGTTGTAGAAAGCGGCATTGACCAGCGTGTTGTGATTGAAACCGGTGAAGGCGCGGGCCGGCGCTTCTCCTTGGCGAAGCCGGTCGTTGCCGACGGCGATTTCGCCGAGCATGTCGGAGACATAGCGCAGCACCCGGAAAACGTCGCGCAGTTGCTGCGCCACGCCGAGTGTCATCAAGCCTTTGGCTTCGAAATCCGTGATGCGCTGGCGTAGCGCGATACGCAGATCAAACAGCCGGTACATCAGTTCGGGTGCGGCCCGGGCCACGGCTTTGACGTCGTACTCGCCGAAGCGGGCGTTAGCGGCGCGCCGATATATTTCGGCGAGATTGCTTTCGAGGTCGCTCGCCCGCCGCGTCGGTGTCCAAGCCAGCACCTCGATGGCGTCCAGATCGTCGAGGAATGATTTCGATGGTAGTGGCGGTGGCACGGAACGCTGAACTCCCCCTGGGCTGTGCCGGTTATAGCAAAGCCGGCGGCATCGTCACGCCGTAGCGCACGCAAAGGCCGCGCGCTGTGTCCGTGAAAGCTCAGATTATGGCGTCGATCGACGCGCGATCGACTGGAAACAGGGCCTGAAGGGGCTAACCGTGCGCCAGTGCCTTGGCGATTTCCTCGGTCATCTTTTTAGCGTCGCCGAGCACCATCACCGTGTTGTCGCGATAGAACACCGGGTTGTCGATCCCGGCGTAACCCGACGCCAGCGAGCGCTTGTTGAAGAATACGGTGGCGGATTTCCAGACCTGCAACACCGGCATGCCGTAGATCGGCGAGGTCTTGTCATCCTCGGCCGCTGGATTGACGACGTCATTGGCGCCGATCACATACACGGCGTCGGCCTGCGAGAATTCGCTGTTGATGTCTTCAAGCTCGAAGACTTCGTCATAGGGCACATTGGCCTCGGCGAGCAGCACGTTCATGTGGCCGGGCATCCGGCCCGCGACGGGGTGGATTGCATACTTCACTTCGACACCGGCCTTCTTCAGCGTGTCCGCCATTTCGCGCAGCGCGTGCTGGGCCTGCGCNNGCCATGCCGTAGCCCGGCACGATGATGACCTTCGAGGCGTTCTTCATGACGTAGGCTGCGTCTTCGGCCGAGCCGAGCTTGACCGGCTTTTGCTCGCCGCCGCCGGGACCAGCAGCAGCCGTCTCACCGCCAAAGCCACCGGCGATGACCGACAGAAATTGCCGGTTCATGCCCTTGCACATGATGTACGACAGGATCGCGCCCGACGACCCCACCAAGGCGCCGGTGATGATCAGCGCGACGTTGCCGAGCGTGAAGCCGATGCCGGCTGCCGCCCAGCCCGAGTAGGAATTCAACATCGACACGACGACGGGCATGTCGGCGCCGCCGATCGGCACGATGATGAGCACGCCGAACGCTAGGCTCGCCAGAACAATCAGCCAAAACAGCCAGGCCGAGCCGCCCGATTGGATGAACCAGTAGATCAGCAGGATGATGAGAATGCCGAGCCCGGCGTTGATGACGTGACGCATCGGCAGCAAGATCGGCTTACCGGACATTTTGCCAGACAGCTTCGCGAACGCGATCACCGATCCGGTGAACGTAATTGCGCCGATGGCGACGCCCAACGCCATTTCTAGAAGACTGGCACCTTTGACGCCAAGATCTGGGTTGGCCGGATCGGTCAAAATATTGAAGGCTGCCGGCGCGTACAGCGCGCTCGCTGCGACGAACACGGCGGCAAGGCCAACGAGCGAGTGAAACGCCGCTACCAATTCCGGCATCATCGTCATTGGAATTTCGCGCGCCGTCTTGGCGCCAATGAACGCGCCGATGCCGAGGCCTGCCAGGATCAAGATCCACGATGTCAGCGACGGCTGTGCTAAGCCCAGCGTTGTCAGCACCGCAATGGCCATGCCGATCATGCCGAACATGTTGCCCTGTCGCGATGACGCCGGGCTCGATAGCCCTCTCAGCGCCAGAATGAACAGCACACCCGCAGCAAGGTACAAAAGCGCGGCGACATTTGCGGACATGATTGAAAATCCTAGGCGTGGGATCGGACGAGACGACGATCGATGGACATGATGCAGGACGCCGGCATGGCGTACCTGCGCCGATTACTTCTTCACCACCGGCTCTTTCTTTTTGTACATCGCCAGCATCCGGTTGGTGACGAGGAAGCCGCCGAAGATATTGATCGACGCCATGATCAAAGCCAAAAATCCGAACAGGCGTGCGAAAATGCTGTCGGAGGCGGTCAGCGCCACACCCACCGACAGGAGTGCGCCAACAACGATCACCGAGGAAATCGCATTGGTGACGCTCATCAGCGGTGTGTGGAGTGCGGGCGTCACCGACCAGACGACGAAGTAGCCGACAAAAATCGCGATAACAAAGACCATGAACTCATAAACGAACGGGCTGACCGGATCGCCACCCGATGCAAGCGCCGCGGTGGGGGCGAGCAACCCTGCCGCCAAGATCGCTGCAATTGAAGTCATGAAACGCATGGACCGGCTCCTGATCAGCTCTTGGCGCTGAGATTGGGGTGAACGACGATGCCGTCTTTGGCGATGAGCGTGCCTTTGATCAGCTCGTCATCCCAGTTCACGGCAAGCGTCTTTTCTTTTTTGTCGAACATGATGTCGAGGAACGACAACAGGTTCTTCGCGTACAGGCTCGACGCGTTGACCGCGATCGTGCCGGCGAGATTGAGCGGGCCAAAGATTTTGACACCATTCGCGGTTTCGATGGTTTGCCCGGGTTCAGTCAGTTCGCAGTTGCCGCCGCGCTCGGCTGCGAGATCGACGATGACGGCACCGGACTTCATGCTTTCGACCATGGCTTTGGTCACGAGGCGCGGCGCCGGCCGTCCCGGAATCAGCGCCGTGGTGATGACGATGTCCTGCAGTTTGATATGCGCCGCGACCAGTTCGGCTTGCTTCGCTTGATACTCGGCACTCATCGGCTTGGCGTAGCCGGTCGCCGTTTGTGCCTGTTTGAATTCCTCGTCCTCGACCGCGACGAACTTGGCGCCCAGCGATTGCACTTGTTCTTTGGTGGCTGGGCGAACATCGGTCGCGGTGACTTGAGCGCCCATGCGGCGCGCCGTGGCGATGGCTTGCAGACCGGCGACGCCGACGCCCATGATGAAAGCTTTGGCGGCCGGTACCGTTCCGGCAGGCGTCATCATCATCGGCAAGGCCTGGCCGAACATCGACGCGCCATCGACCACGGCTTTGTATCCGGCGAGGTTGGCCTGGCTTGAAAGAACATCCATTGATTGCGCCCGCGTGGTGCGCGGCATGAATTCCATCGAAAAGATCGACGCGCCGCTGGCGGCCAGTGCGTCGATCGCGGCGCGATCGCCATACGGATCGATCATCGCGGCGACAATAGCGCCGGGCTTCAAGGTTTTGATATCGTCCACCGACGGGCGGCGCACGGCCAACAGCACGTCGGCTCCGGCGAGGGCTTCGCCGCGTGAGACAACGGTTGCGCCGGCGGCGCGGTAGGCATCATCGGCAAAGCGCGACCGCGCGCCGGCACCGGATTCGACCCGCACGGTCGCACCAAGGGCCGAGAACTTTTTGACCGTCTCGGGCGACGCCGCGACACGCGGCTCGTCTGACGATTCACTGGTGACAGCTATCGTAACCATTAGCGCTTCCGATTCGAGTGGGGAATACCCGGCGCCATTGCCGGAAACCAAGAGCAACTGTGAAAACGTCTACCATCGACCAGCTATCAGACTGAGTGTGTCATCGCGTACGCAAACACGATGCCACCCCGATCCAAGTAACGAAAAGGGCAGCCTCAGCAACGAGCCTGCCCTGCATGCAGTGATTTGCCGCGAAATCATCTGCGGCCCGGCTTAGACAAGAAAGTACGCCATCAACGCCAGCAGAGCGATAATCGCTATGATGCCGTATTTGCTGATGCGCAAAAATCGCAAATATGTCCTGTCGTGTTCATTGTAGTCCATGGCGGAGTGGCCGCCCGAGGTATCGACACTCACGTTTGTAATCTCCCCAGTGATCAGACGGGTTTCATCCTGCTGTCGTATCGCAAGAATAGCCGTGCATCAAGCAGCAGAACGCTCGGCTTCGGCTGTATGCCAAATGGTGGCGAGACTGCGCCGTTTCGCGCGGCGCACGAGCGGACGCAGCTGCCCCCCGCGCGCAAGCACCGGCGGCACGGTCATTTCGCGGCCGATTGGCCTTACACGGCCACCTGAGTTCCCACTTCCACCACGCGATCGGTCGGTATCTGGAAGTAAGTCGTGGCATCCTCGGCGGACCCCGCGAGCGCAATGAACAGCCGTTCCTGCCAGCGCGGCATCTCCGACCGCGACGTCGGCCTCAGCGAACGCCGCGATAGGAAAAACGACGTCGAACCGATGTCGATATTGCAATCCTTGCGGCGGCACGTCTCCAGGATTTTCGGCACGCTCGGCGTTTCCATGAAGCCATACCGGGCGATGATGCGGATGAAATGATCGGAGATCCGCTCCACTGTCACGCGCTCGTGGCGGGGGACGCGCGGAGTGTCTTCGGTCTTGATGGACAGCAGAATGTTGCGTTCGTGCATGACGCGATTGTGCTTCAGATTATGCATCATCGACGTCGGCGCCGCATAGGGATCGCCGGTTAAGAAGACGGCCGTGCCCGGCACACGATGCGGCGGCTTGGCCTCGAGTTTGCGCACCAGCCAATCGAGATCCGCCTCATTGCGGCGTGTCTGCTTCGCCAGAACTCGCGTGCCGCGCACCCAGGTAAACATGATGAGGACCAGGAAGGCGGCGATCATCAGCGGCACCCATCCGCCTTCGAACAGTTTGAGCAGGTTGGCCGAGAGGAACACCTGCTCGATCAGCAGGAACGGCACCATCAGTGCCAGCGCTTGCCAAAGAGGCCACTTCCAGCAGCGCCAGACAACGAAAAACGCCATCAAGCTATCGATCACCATGGCGGCGGTCACGGAGACGCCATAGGCGGCCGCGAGATTCGACGAATTCTTGAACAGCACGACCGCTGAAATGACCGCGACGAACAAGAACCAGTTGACGCGCGGCATGTAGATTTGCCCGGCCATGCTTTCCGACGTGTGGCGAATTTCGAAGCGCGGGACCAGACCGAGCTGAATGGCTTGGCGTGTCAGCGAGAATGCGCCGGTGATCACGGCTTGGCTGGCGATCACGGTTGCGAAAGTGGACAGGATCAGCATCGGGATCAGCGCCCAATCCGGATACAGCTTGTAAAACGGACTATCCAAAGCAGCCGGGTCGCTCAGAACGAGCGCGCCTTGTCCGAAGTAATTCAGCAGCAGTGCTGGAAAAACGAAATAAAACCAAGCCGTCTGAATGGGCTTGCGGCCGAAATGGCCAAGATCGGCATAGAGCGCTTCAGCACCCGTCGCCGCCAGAAAGACGAGCCCCATGATGGTCAACCCCATGGCGCCGTGCTGCCAGACGAAAACCACGCCATTCCATGGGTTGAGCGCTGCCGCAACCTGCAAGTTATCGCTGATGTGCAAAATTCCGCCGAGCGCCAAGACCGCGAACCAGACAGCGGTAATAGGTCCGAAAAAGATCGCGATCCGATCGGTGCCACGTGACTGCATCCAAAACAGCCCGGCGATGATCACCAGCGAGACGGGGATCACCGCTTGCTCAAGCTGAGGGGCAATCAATTTCAAGCCTTCGACGGCAGACAGTACCGAGATGGCCGGCGTAATGACTGCATCACCGTAGAAAAATGACGCGCCCGCCACGCCGAGGGCGAGGAGCAGCGGCGACGATCGCTTGGCGACGGTTTGCCCGAGCGCCATCAGCGCGAACGTCCCGCCTTCGCCTTTGTTGTCGGCGCGCAGCAGCACCATCACATATTTGGCCGTGACGATGAGGATGAGCACCCACGTGATTAGCGACAGAATGCCGATCACGGCTTCACCGGTCGACATGCCGCGGCTGTGTGCGGCGTGCATGGCTTCGCGAAAGGCATACAGCGGGCTCGTCCCGATGTCGCCAAAGACGACCCCAATCGAACCAAGGACCAGCGGCCAAAATGGTTGAGCCCCGTGATCGTCTGCGGCCCCGCCATCCTGGCCGGGCTTGACCGCGCGCGTCTGTGCCATCCGGCACCTCGCCAATAAAAGCTGCGTTGCAGCAAAGTTGCGCGGCTATTACTCCCGCAAGCTCACCTTGGGAAGACGCAAAATCTTAGCAGTCAGCCGGCGCGAGCACTTGACTTCGCCCGCCATGTTGGTTGACCCGCTCGCAAAGCACGGCAGTTTTGGTCCCGACTTCAAGCGGCGCGATCCATCTCTTCGAGTTCGTCGATCATGCCTTCGAGAACGTTCAGGCCCTTGTTCCAGAACTCAGGGTCGCGGGCGTCGAGCCCGAATGGCGCCAAAAGCTCCGAATGATGTTTCGACCCACCGGCTTTCAGCAAATCAAAATACTTGGTGACAAACTCAGGGTGCGCTTCGGCATAGAGCCCATACAGCGAATTGACCAGGCAATCGCCGAATGCATACGCGTAAACGTAGAACGGCGAATGAATGAAATGGGGAATGTAGGTCCAATAGACTTCATAGCCTTCGCTGAGATCGATTGATGGACCGAGGCTTTCAGCTTGGATCTCAAGCCAGATGGCGTTGATTCGATCGGCGGTCAACTCGCCCTCGCGGCGTGCCTCGTGGATTCGCCGCTCGAAGGTATAAAACGCAATTTGGCGCACGACCGTGTTGATCATGTCCTCGACCTTCGAGGCAATCATGGCTTTCTTCTCGCGCGCATTCGTCGTCTCGGACAGCAAGGCGCGGAACGTCAGCATTTCGCCAAACACAGACGCCGTTTCCGCGAGCGTCAGTGGCGTTGGCGCTAAGAGCGGTCCTTGATCGCGGGCCAGCATCTGGTGCACGCCGTGGCCAAGTTCATGGGCCAAAGTCATCACGTCACGCGGCTTGCCCAGATAATTCATCATCACATACGGATGCACGGACGGCACCGTCGACGCCGAGAATGCGCCCGGTGCCTTGCCCGGCTTGACGGCGGCGTCGATCCAATCCTTGTCGAAAAACTGCTTGGCGATCGAAGCCATTTCCGGCGCAAAGCCACCGTAGGCGCTGAGCACGATTTGCTCGGCTTCGGGCCACGCAATGACCCGCTCTGGCTTATCCGGCAGCGGCGCATTGCGATCCCAGAACGACAATCGCTCCTTGCCGAGCCACTTGGCCTTCATCGCGTAATAGCGATGCGAGAGGCGCGGATAGGCGGCGCGCACGCTGGCAACCAGCGCATCGACGACAGGCGCTTCGACACGGTTGGCCAAGTGCCGGCTATCGGCAACATCTTTGAAGCCATGCCAGCGATCAGAAATTTCCTTGTCCTTGGCGAGCGTATTGGTCAGCAGCGTGAATAGCGGCACGTTGGCGCGAAATACGCTGCTTAATGCCTCCGCAGCAGCCTTGCGCCGCGCTTCCTGCGGGTCCGACAACAGATTGAGGGTTGGCTCAAGCGACAACGCCTCCGGCTCACCGGCAACAGTGAATTTGAGGCTCGACATCGTCTCGTTGAACAACCGGGTCCAGCTGCCGCGCGAAGTCTGTGATTTTTCCGAAAACAAGGTTTCGATTTTTTCTTCGAGCTGGTGCGGCTTTTCTTTGCGCAGATCGGCAAACCAAGGCTTGAAGCGCGCGAGATCAGGATGCGCCAACGCGGCGTTCAAGATGTTTTCGTCGATCTGGTTGAGTTCGAGTTCGAGGAAAATCAGATCGGTCCACGTCTTGGTCAGCGCTTCAGACACGTCGCCGTAAAACTTAGCGCGCGCCGGATCGGCCTGGTTCTGAGCGTAATAGAGACCGGCATACGAGCCGAGTTTACCCAGCGCGTCCGATAGTTTTTCATAATCACGAATAACGATCGCAAGTTGGCCGCCATCAGCGGCAAGGCCCATGAGCTTACCCTGATAAGCGGCCTTCATGCGCGCGGCTTCGCCAGCGCCGGCATCGAGATCGCGTCGGATTTCCGGTGCGTCGGGTGCGGTGTAGAGGTCCGACAGGTTCCACGTCGGCATATCGCCGAGCATGGCAGCTGCTGCGGGTGCGCCGCCCGGCGCTGCGGCCGCGCGCACGACCGACGAGCTGGACGTGTGATTGTTCATAGGCGCGTCGGTCCGCATGGTCTCGGATCTCCCTTGGAGTTTGCTGCCAAATCAGCGGCCGAAACCGTTAGCACGGCAGGCTCGGCGAAGAAAATGCCGCAAGCAACAACGCGGCAAAGCGCCGTGATGCCACAACTTTCCGTCGCGAACCACGCGCCGACGCAAAAAACGCGTCACATTGCAACGATTGGTTTACCGATCTCGGGCACTCTTGGCTGTGTTGAGTAATTTGTCAGTCAAGAGATGTCCGATCCTGGATCATCTTAGGAGTTGTCGCTCCCGGCTGACGCGTAACAGTCGAGTGCAATCGCGTCCATGTCAAAGCGTGTTCTGATCGTCGACGACGATCCTGCCCAGCGCCGCATTCTCGAAGAAACCATTAAACGGCTTGGCTTCGAGACCAAGACCTGCGGGTCCGGCGAACAGGCCCTGCAAATTCTGGAAGGCGATGATCGCGAGAGCATTGCTCTTGTCCTCCTCGATCTCATCATGCCGGGCGTCGATGGCATGGCCGTTCTCGACCGCCTCGCAGACAAGCCAGGCTCACCGCCGATCATTGTTCAGACGGCCAACGGATCGATTGAAGCGGCGATCAACGCCATGCGCGCCGGCGCCGTTGATTTCGTCGTCAAACCGGCAAGCCCCGAACGGCTCGACGTCTCAATCAAAAGCGCGCTGAAAATCGAAGCCCTCGCCGGCGAAATCAATCGCATCAAGAAAAAAGTCGAAGGCACGCTGACCTTCAATGATCTCGTGATGCAGGGCGAGGCCATGCGCCGCGTCATCACGCTCGGCAAGCGGGCCGCCATCTCGAATATCCCGGTGCTGATCGAAGGCGAAAGCGGCGTCGGCAAAGAACTCATTGCGCGCGCTGTTCAAGGCGAGAGCGAGCGCGCCGGCCGGCCGTTCATCACCGTCAATTGCGGGGCTATCCCCGAGAATCTGGTCGAAAGCATTCTGTTTGGCCACGAAAAGGGTGCCTTCACCGGCGCCGTCGACAAGCGCATCGGCAAGTTTCAGGAGGCCGACGGCGGCACACTGTTTCTCGATGAAATCGGCGAATTGCCACTCGACGCGCAAGTGAAGCTGCTGCGCGCGCTGCAGGAAGGCGAAATCGACCCGGTCGGCTCGAAGAAGCCGGTGAAGGTCAATTTCCGTCTCATCTCGGCGACCAATCGCGACATGATCCAGCACGTCAAGGACGGCAAGTTTCGCGAAGACCTTTATTATCGCTTAAACGTGTTTCCGATCTTTGTGCCGCCGCTGCGTGAGCGCATCGACGATGTGCCCGAACTCGCCCGACACTTCGCGGCACGGTTTGCAGCCGAAGAAGGCAAGCGCATTTCCGGCTTCAGCGATCAGGCCATGCGAATGCTGCAGGCCTACACGTGGCCGGGCAATGTGCGTCAGCTCGAGAACGCCGTTTTCCGCGCCGTAGTTTTGTGCGACACGCCCAACTTGACGGTTGCCGAATTTCCGCAGATCGCAGCTCACGTCGACGGCTTCACGGCTGAAATTCCGGCCGCGCCGACGGTGCTGCAAAAGCCGCTGGCTTACACCGGTCCAGCCCTCATCGGCGCTGAAAATACCGTACCGCAGACCATGGAAGTTCGGTCCGGCCTGTCGGGAAGCTCGCTTGGCATTACGGCTGTTGCCGAGGACGGCGAAATCCGCTCGCTGGAAGCGATGGAAGCCGACATGATCCGCTTGGCGCTCGGGCGCTATCGCGGGCACATGACGGAAGTCGCCAAGCGCCTGAATATCGGCCGTTCGACGCTGTATCGCAAAATGCAGGAGTATGGCCTCGAACCGCGGCCCAACTAAGTTTTCAGCGAGTGGCCGCAGACTGGCGGCCTTGCTTCGTGATGAGTGCGTCTGGGTCCGGTGGGACGGCCGGGCGTACCTGGGAGAGAACCGTCCCACCACCATATTTACGTCGCGCAGAACGCCTCGGTGCGGGAGCAGAACATTTTGCCCCCCGATCGCGTTGTCGTACGGGCGACGCTTGGTCCCTTTAGCGACGCCAAGTAGCAACAGTTTTGCCACAGCGACGCGCGATGCTATTGGCCACGGGCGGTCGCGCCCGATATGGTCGTTACATAAAACGGTGCCGTCTGACGACGTAGGTTAGATGTGCACCTAGCAGAAGTCTCGACGATCAATTTGGACGATCTGGGCGTATCGAAAGGTAGTTATTTATGCGCGGTATTCGCCGGCTCGTGTTGAGCGCTTTGACCGTGATGGTGTTGATCGCAGTAAGTCCGTCCTCGGGGTTTGCGCAGAACCGCTCGGCCGCGCCCGACGACGTGCCTTGGGACGAGATCGACCGCGTCTTGCAAGAAACGCCTCGGCCCAGTGACGCGTTCGACGACGCCATCAACCCGCCTCAAAATTCTTCTGACGAAGCCGATACCGAGGGTCCGCAGGCCGGGCTTCCAGCCGAACCCGGCAACGACCGCCTCGCCGCGCCGGCGCTGGCCGGCTCACCTGTGCGGCCGGGTATGCCGCCGCAATCGGCCGTCGTAAAAACCGCTGCCGCGACAGCGACGCTGGACACCGTCCCATTCGATGATCCCGGCGACGGCGAGGTCGCCGTACCGGCAGCGTCACCATCGGTCGCGCCGGCCACCGCTCCGGTTGAGCCGCCACCGCCAGCGGTCGTAGCGGTCTACGACTCCGCAAAGTTTTATTTGCCGGTGAAAGAGTATTTCGCCGGCAAAGCCGCCGGTTCGCTGGCGAGCTTTGATCGCTCCGATCGAGATATTTTGAGCCAGTTCTACGATGCACGGCTCGGCGAACCAGTGTGGGTCTCCCAGTCTGGTTTCAATGGCGCCGCCGACAACCTCATCGCCGAGTTAAAGCGCGCGAATGATTGGGGTCTCGAAGCCTCAGCTTATCAAATCCCCGCGCTCGCCCGCATTGGCTCAGGCGATTTCAGCACTGACGATCTGACCGACGCCGAACTGAAGCTGTCACTTGCTGCGATGGCCTATGCGCGGCACGCGCGTGGCGATCGCATTCCAGATCCGACGACGCAGCTGTCGTCCTACATTGACCGCAAACTCAATCTGATCGATCGCCGGGTATTTTTGGATCGGCTCACGGCGGCTCCGGACAAGAGCGCATATCTGCGATCGACGCATCCACAACATCCGCAATTCGAGTTGCTGCGCCAGAAACTCATGTCGCTGCGCGCCGAACCCGAACAAAAGCCCGTCGCCAGAATCGCGCGCGGTTCATCCGTGAGGCCCGGCAAATCGCATCCCCATGTGGCACTCGTGCGGGCCCGGTTGAAAGTCGCGCCACCTGGCATGAAGCCGGATGGCACCGCCGCGGGCGAGACCTATTACGACGATGCGCTTGCCCAAGCGGTCCTCCGATTCAAGGAACAGAACGGCCTCGATGCAAAGCCGATCATCGATAACGCGCTGCGCACCGCGCTAAACGCACCAAAGGAGATCTCGCCGTCACTGCTGCTGACCAACATGGAACAGTGGCGCTGGATGCCCGAAGACCTTGGCGCCACTCATGTCATGGTCAATATCCCGGAATTCATGGTTCGCGTCATGAAGAATGGCAGTGTTGTCCACGCCGAGCGGGTCGTGACCGGACAGGTTTCGACGCAGACGCCGATCTTCTCCGATGTGATGCGAACCGTTGTATTCCAGCCGTCGTGGAACGTGCCTCAATCGATCAAGATCAATGAACTGCTGCCGCGCCTGCGCGCTGGAGGCAACCCCATTGCCGGGCGCGGTCTAGAAATCAAGCGCAACGGCCGCTCGGTCGATCCGTGGGACATCGATTGGTATAATCGCGACATCCGCAGTTACGATATTTATCAGCCGCCAGGTCCGGGTAACGTGCTCGGTGTCGTCAAGTTTATGTTTCCAAACAAGCATTCCGTCTATCTTCACGACACGCCAAGCAAGAGCCTATTCAATGAGGCGTCACGCACGTTCAGTCATGGCTGCGTACGGGTCCGCAATCCGGTGCGCCTCGCCGAAGTGCTGATGGCCGAAGACAAGAACTGGGACAGCGCACGCGTCAAAGATGTGCTCGACAGCGGTCCTGAAAACAACGATGTGGCGCTCGATCGGCCAGTCCCGATCCATATCACCTATTTCACGGCATGGGTAACGGACGCGGGAGACATTCGCCGTTTTGCCGACGTCTATGGCCATGAGCAACGCATCAAGCTGGGCCTTGCCGGGCGCTTCGACGACATCGATAAAAACCGCGATCACTTGCTGCCGACCGAAATTCCGGTCGCGTCGGCGCGGCCGCGCAATAGAGATTTTTATTACGTTGATGAGTACGGCAACTACCGTCACGCCCGCGCCGGCGGTGGACCGGGCTATTATTACACTTACGGCGGACGTCCGCCTAAGCAACTGGCGAAGAAAAAGCCCTCGCTTGGCAATTTCTTCAAACAGGTCTTCGGCGCCAACTGATCGAAGCTCTTGCTCGACCCGGCATTTGGGATGAATGGGGCTCGTGGCGATTGATACCGCCTCGATCCAGATTTTGCGCGGTATTGAGCGCGAACCTGCACGATACTCGAATATATTTGAGCACCCTTGAGACTATCACGCCCTGCCGCTTGGCCGCCTCTTCGCCACCACGAAGCTGCCCCGCCCTTTTGTCGCCGCTTCGACGGTGTTCTGTTTACCGCTCGGGTGGTTACGGCCTTTTAAGGCTTCGGGGATAATTGTTAACGGTGCAGCCGCGTCGTCTTGTGCGTCCATTGGCGCTGCGGCGCTGTTCATCGAATTGGGACGGGGGATATTGGTGGCGTTGCGCCGATCCTATTTGAAGTGCGGGAGCTTTTTGCTCGCAGGCCTTGTCGGCCTCGCGGCAAACGGCAACTCGGCCTCGAACGGCGATCGCACGATTTCGTTTTATCATATCCACACGCAAGAAACTCTGACCATCACCTACAAGAAAGGAGGCAAATACGATTCCGACGCGATGAAAAAAATCGACTGGATCATGCGCGACTGGCGCAAGAACCAAGCCATCAAAATCGATCCTGAGACGATCGACCTCGCTTGGGAAATGTATCAAGAACTCGGCTCCAACCAGCCGATCAGCATCATTTGCGGATACCGCTCCTCGTCGACCAACGACATGCTTCGCAAAACGCGCGGCGGACAGGCCAGCCAAAGCCAGCACATGACTGGCAAAGCGATCGACATCACTTTCCCGGATGTTACACTTAAGCGCATCCGCTACTCGGCCTTGGTGCGTGAACGCGGCGGCGTCGGCTACTATCCGACCTCGGGCATTCCGTTCGTCCACATCGACACAGCCCGCGTGCGTGCTTGGCCGCGCCTGCCACGGCAAGAACTGGCGCTGCTGTTTCCTGAAGGCCACACGCAGCATTCCCCGGCAGATGGCGGCCCGATTACGTCGGCCGACGTCCGCGATGCTCGCGCCAAAAATCGCGAACTTTCGATCCAGATCGCTCAATTTCACGACGATCGACGCAACGGTCGCTCGTCGGCAACGCAAGTCGCGTCCGCAAGTCCAAATCAAACCGCCGCTGCCGTCGGCCGCAAACCGTTCGCGCTGGCGTCACTGGGCGACACCGCCGGCGTCACGGTCACGCCCGGAAAGCCCACGCGGCAAATCAGCCTGACGTGGGAAAAAACAGCAAAGCCCGGCGCGCCGGCGACAGGAGAGCAGCGCAAAGTCGTGGCGGCATTTGCGCCGCCGACGATCACGCGGCCCAAGCCGCAGCTGGTCACCGCGCCAAAGCTCGTCGATCGCTCGTCGCGATTCACAACGGCGCAGTCGGACAAGGATCGCGCCCGTTTGACGGATCTGGTCCAGCAGGCATCGCTCGCACCGCCAGCCAAAACTTTGCAGCCGGCGCCATCGACGATTGCGGGGCCCAAACTGGTGGTCGGGCCGAAGCCTGCTGTTAGGCCACAAAAAGGCTTAGCTGAAGCGGCCATCGCGGCCGCCAGCCCTGCGAGCGCACCCGCCCTAACCGGCAACGAGCGGAAAGTCGCGGCCTTGGCGCCAGACCGCAATGCCAGCAGCATCACCGACATGAGCCCGGACAGCCTCGGCAACGGGTGGGTTCAAGCGCCGGAATTTGACGAAGATCATCCCGAAGAGTTGGCCTATCGCCCGTTCCCGCTGGCACCGCTGCTGACCGATACGCCATCGGCGCACGATCCGCAGCTTGCCGGCTTGCAGCATCCCGATGTCGGCGCCACGCTTGAGATGATCGATGACGAAGGTGCGATCGCTCCGATGAAGTTTCGCCCTGGCCAGCAGATCGCGCAGGTGCTTTGGGCGCAGCAGTTCCAGGGTAAAGCCGTGCACCTTGATGCCTTAAAGGAAATCGACGCGAACCGCTTGGCGAATGGCATCGATAGCCGCCCAGTTCGCACCAGCGACCGCTAGACTGCTAACATCGCATAGCGCTACGGCTGTACGTCGCGGGCGATCGCGCCGCGCTTCAGGCAGGCCTGGCCGGCTTCAAGCACCAACTTGCTAAGCGCCAAAAAATCGTCGCGCCGCGCCGTCGACCGTCGCCAAACCAGACCAATCGACCGCGCTGGCTCCGGCTCGACGAAGCGGATCATTTTAATGTCGCGGCTGCGCCCTTCGACGCCGACACAGATTTCAGGCAGCAGCGTGATGCCGAGCCCGGCGGCCACCATCTCGACGATGGTTGCCAGGCTAGAAGCACCAAACGCGTTCACCGCATCGACTTTCTGGAGACTGCAATAGGTCAGCGCCTGATCGCGCAGACAATGGCCTTCTTCGAGCAACAGCAGATTTTCGCTCTCGATCAGATCGGCGGTTGCCCGCACCCGCCCCGACAGCTTCTTCGATTTCGGAACGGCAAGAAGAAATCGATCGGAAAACAGCGGCAGCGTTTCGATGTCGGGGTGCTTCAACGGCAGCGCCAGCAGCAAGACATCGAGCTTGCCGTCAACCAGTTCGGCCAGCAGTGGCTGGGTCTGTGTTTCGCGGATGTGCAGTTCGAGATCTGGATAGGCGGTGCGCAGCAGGGGCAGCAGTGGCGGAAGCAGATACGGCGCGACCGACGGAATAACGCCCACCCGCAAGGTGCCGGACAAAACACCGGCGGAGTGCTTGGCGTAATCGATCAGATTGCGCACGTCGTTCAACAGCCGCTGCGCCCGAACCGCGATCTCCAGCCCTTTTGGCGTCAGGCGGATACCGCCGCGCGTGCGTTCGACGAGCGGAATTCCGAGCGACGCTTCGAGCTCCTGGATCTGCATGGACAGCGCGGGCTGAGTTACAGAACACGCGTCGGCTGCGCGGCCAAAGTGCGTTTCACGGGCGAGCGCATCGAAATAGCGCAGTTGCTTCAGCGTAACGTGAGACATAAGCCAACCTGATCGCAGCGGAGCTTTGACACATTTGAGCTTATCAGATTTGTCTCGTCGGTCCAGTGGCGTGCAGGCCGATCGACGTCCGTTGGCCGGATCGACGACCGACGTTTCTCACACCCAGTCAAATCGCTGAGTGATCATGATCCAAAGTGCGCTGCCCGCGTCTCATCGAAGATCACTCGCTGCTACGTCGCCCCGGCTCATTCTGCGGCCATCATCGCATCACCTGCGGCGTTGATACTGGATGTATCGCTCAGCATGCCGAGCGCGTGCATATAAACTTCGAGTACGGTTTCTTCCTCCTGGCGCTCTTCCTGGCTCTTTTTTCGCAACCGCACGATCTGGCGCAGCGCTTTCACGTCGAAGCCGACGGCTTTGGCTTCGAGATACTTGTCGCGGATGTCGCTCGCGAGCTGTTTCTTCTCTTCTTCCAACCGCTCGATCTGCTCGACCAACTGCCGCAACTGATTTTGCGCCGAGACCTGAAGCGTGCTCATCCGACTACCCCTTGAGTTCTTAAATCCGAGGCTGGACGCTAGCGATGGGTGTTGGCGCCAACAAGCTGCGGCAAGCAGCAATCCCAAGGGAAATCTGCCATCACCACCTGCTTCGCGCCTTGACTGCGACAATCGTGAAGCACTGCGACTCGGTTTCGCGTCAGCGCCGGACGGAGTTTAATGGCCACCCGGCTTGGCGGCGTCGAAGGCAGCTTTTTGCGCGGCACTCGCCTCGGTTTGATGGAGTGCCTGCCAGTCCTTGTAAGGCATTCCATAGATGATCTCGCGGGCGTAATCCTTTGAGAGTGCGAGGCCTTTGTCGTGCGCCGCATCCGCCATCCAGTTCGAGAGGCAGTTCCGGCAAAATCCGGCGAGGTTCATCATATCGATGTTCTGCACGTCGGAGCGGGTGCGCAGATGTGCGACCAAGCGCCGGAAGGCAGCCGCTTCGAGTTCAAGGGTCGTTTGGGGATCGAAGGTTTTCATTTTGGAACTCCTAGATGGCGCGGCCCGCCTGAGCCGGCGCGAAGGCTGTCAGCGATTTGGAACGTTTCCGGCGTCGCCGCCATCATACCAGCGCTACTCCGGCAGCGCTGCGGCCTTCGCAACCTTGACGCCACGGGGGCGATTGCGCAAATCAAGGCCAAGACTAGAAAGCCAGCAGCGAAGCAATAACGTTCGACGATTTGTCGAGCGCTGAAACGACCGGGGGTCCAACGAAATGGTCGAGGCAAGTCACAGCGGCGCCCGCCGAACCTTGAGCGCGCTTTATCAAGCCGCCTACACCACCGCTCATCCCTCGACATGCCTACCGCCGTATCTGCCGCCGATCCCGGCCAATGGCCGCATTATCATCATTGGCGGCGGCAAAGGCTCGGCTGCCATGGCGGTCTCGACAGAGCAGCACTACATCGCCACCGGCGAGGCCGACAAAATCTCTGGTTTGATTTCGACCCGGCACGGCTTCGGGCTGCCAACCAAAATCATCGAAATTCTAGAGGCCGGGCATCCCGTCCCCGACGCCCATTCGATCGAGGGCGCCAAGCGGGCCATCGCACTCGCACAAAGTGCCGGCCCGAACGACCTGGTCTTGTGCCTGTTGTCAGGCGGCGCGTCGGCCATCTGGTCAGCGCCTGTCGCAGGTGTCAGTTTTGAAGCCAAGCAGCAGTTGACGAAGCAGCTGTTGAAATCCGGCGCACCGATTTCTGAAATGAATTGCGTGCGCAAACATCTCTCGAACATCAAGGGCGGCAAACTCGCGGCAGCAGCGCATCCCGCACGTCTGCTGACGCTGGCGATTTCCGATGTGCCAGGCGACCACCCCGACGAGATCGGCTCCGGCCCGACCGTCGCCGACCGTTCAACACTCGCCGACGCTCGCGCCGTGCTGGCGCGTTGGAACGTAACGCCATCGCCAGAAATCGCTGCCGCGCTCAATGATGCAAACAACGAAACACTCAAAGCCGGCGACCCGAAGCTGTCGTCTTCCGACTACAAAATCGTCGCTGCGCCCAAAGCCTCGATCGAGGCTGCGGCGAAGATCGCGCGTGACCTCGGCTACCGGGTCGAAATTCTCGGCGACAGCCTCGAAGGCGAAGCGCGTGAGGTTGCAAAAGCCCACGCTTCGATGGCGCTCGACGCCAAGCGGCGCGGCGACAAAGTCGCGATCATGTCGGGCGGAGAGTTGACCGTCACCGTGCGCGGCAACGGCTCGGGCGGACCAAACCAGGAATACGCGCTCGGCCTTGCCATTGCGCTCGACGGCGCAGACGGCATCTGCGGACTTGCAGGTGATACCGATGGCATCGACGGCGGCGGCGGCAACGCCGGCGATCCGGCCGGAGCCTACGTTTTTCCCGACACACTGCGGCGCGCCGCAAGCCAGAACCGCAATGCCGCCAACTTCCTGGCCAACAACGATTCAACAGGATTTTTTGGCCCTCTCGACGATCTGATTCTGTGCGGACCGACGCAGACCAATGTCAACGATTTCCGGGTCATCCTCATCGACTGATCGTCATGGCATCGCCGGGCCGCCGACACCTCTCTTCCGCGATTTCCCGCATGCACCATCTGGAGCGACACGCGTGATTGTCAGAATGAAGCGCGCCATTTGTCCGACGCTGTTCTCAGTTTGCCTGACATCGTTCGCGCATGTCGGTGGGGCATTGGCCGATCTCAAATTGTGCAACTCGACACCAAGCCGTATCGGCGTTGCCTTCGGTTATCGCGATCCGTCGGGCATGACGACGGAGGGTTGGTGGAATATCGCGTCGGAAACGTGTGAGACGCTGCTCAAGGGGGCGCTGCCCAGTCAATTCATTTACGTCCACGCCGTCGACTACGACCGAGGCGGCGAGTGGGGCGGCAAAAATGAAATGTGCACCGGAGAAAAATCGTTCGCTATCCGGGGGGTTCATGATTGCGCCAAACGCGGATATAAGAAAACCGGCTTCTTCGAAGTCGACACGGGTCAGGCTTCCGAGTGGACCATCCGCCTCACTGATACCGACGGTCCGGGAAAACAACAAAAATGAGACGTAACCGTCGGGTCAAGATTGTCGCGACACTCGGACCCGCGTCTGCCGCCCCTGAGATGATAGAACGCCTGTTTCTCGCCGGCGTTGACGTGTTCCGCATCAACATGAGCCATTCATCGCACGATGGCGCCAAGACGCTCTACAATGCCGTGCGCGCTTGCGCGGCCCGCCATCGCCACCCCATCGGCATCCTCGCCGATTTGCAGGGCCCGAAATTCCGCGTCGGGGAGTTCCAGGGCGGCCGGGCGGACATCGAAACCAAATTGCAGTTCCGGTTCGATCGCAACGAAACACCGGGCAATGCCGAACGCGTTTTTCTTCCGCACTCTCAGATTTTTGACGCGATCGAACCCGGCCACCACCTGGTGCTCGACGACGGCAAGCTGCGAATGCGCGTTGTCGACGCTTCAAAAACCGAGATTGTTGCTGAAGTCGTAGTCGGCGGCATGCTGGCGAGCCGCAAGGGTATTTCAATGCCCGACACTCTGCTCGCCATTTCACCGCTGACCGAAAAGGACAAGCTCGATCTCGCACATGCCTTGAAGCTCGGCGTCGATTGGGTGGCGCTGTCGTTCGTGCAGCGGGCTGAAGATGTTCACGAGGTCCGCCGCCAGATTGGCACGCGGGCGGCGATCCTGTCGAAGATCGAAAAACCGTCTGCGGTCGCAGACCTCGAAGACATTATCGCCGCATCGGACGGCATCATGGTGGCGCGCGGTGATCTCGGCGTCGAAATGCCGGTCGAGAAAGTGCCGGGCATTCAAAAGCGCATCACACAGATGTCGCGCGCGGCGGGCAAACCGGTGATCGTCGCGACACAGATGCTTGAATCAATGATCTCGTCGCCGATGCCGACACGGGCCGAAGTGTCGGACGTTGCAACCGCCGTGTTCGACGGCGCAGATGCCATCATGCTGTCGGCTGAGAGCGCAGTTGGACAGTATCCGACCGAAGCCATCCAAATGATGGACAAGATCGCCATCGAGGTTGAATCAGACCCAGTCTATGAAGCCATTTTGTACGCCACAAAGACGATGCCGCAACCGACCGGCGCCGACGCGATCGCAGCCGCCGCATCCGCCATTGCTGATACGGTGAAGCTCGGCGCGATCGTTTGCTACACGGCAACGGGGTCCACGGTGCTGCGCGTCACACGCGAACGGCCGGGCATTCCGGTCATCGGATTGACGCCGGTTGAATCGACGGCGCGGCGCTTAGCGCTTGTGTGGGGCGTGCAGTCGATCCTGACCGGCGACCCCGAAAACCTGTCGCACATGGTCCGCAAGGCCTGCCGCATCGCCTTCGAAGAGGGCTTAGTAAAGCCGCGCGATGGACTGCTCATCACCGCTGGCATCCCGCTCGGCTCGCCCGGCGCCACCAACATGATCCGCATCGCGTTCGTCGATGAGAGTGGCGCGCCAATCGCGGAAGACGTTTGAGACTTCACTGGTGCAGCAATCACACCGCACCGTCGTTGCTTGGGAACATTACCGAGCCTAACGCGTTATAGGGCGATATCCACCAACTCCAATCACGAGATCACCAACCATGAAACTTCGCGCGATCATTGTAGCAAGTTGTGTGCTGAGCGCGCTGTCTAGCGCACCGGCAGTCGCCGCTCCGCAGGCGACGCAAATGGCGGTCACTCAACCCCATACCGGAGTGGAGCTAGCGCAGATCCGTGACAAGAGCCGTGGCATCCGGCTCGATAGCGGTAATCCCTACCCAAACCGGTTTCGCGGCAATCGCGGATATCGTGGTGATAGAGGATATCGTGGCGATCGTGGCTTTCGCCGCGACCGAGGCTATCGCAGCGGTCCCCGTGGCTGGAACAGGTACTCGTCACGGCCGTATAATTATCGCTCGCGCGGCTGCATCATCATCGGTCCGGTTTGGTATTGCCCGTGAGTTTGCGCTGAACAACGCTCGGCAGAAGACTTAAATGACATGGACGGGTGGGCTCGATCGAGCGCACCCGTCTTGCGTTGTGAATTCCATTCTATATCCCGCGATCGCCAACTGCTTTACGAAGCTCAGCCGCCGATTCTTCCGCGCCTTCGATATTGGGATGCACGATGAGAAGTTGCTCGTAAGCTTTCAGCGCGGCTTTTTTCTCGCCACTGAGATCAAGAATTTTTGCCATGCCGTCGAGCGCGCGGAAATGATTCGGCTCAAGTGCCAGCGCTCGGCGCAGATCGCCTAACGCCGCCTGATAGTTTTCCATCCGGTAGTGGATGTATGCCCGATGACTCCAAGCCTCGGCATAATCGGGAGCAAGATCGACGGCGGCATCCAGAAATTTCAGCGCTTTGTCCTGCTGCATTTTCGACGAGAAGTCCTCGCCGCGATCAATCAGGAGATTGACGGTGTCGCCGCCTGATATGCGCCAAAGTTTCTCGATCGCCGCGCCGATTTCTCCGCCGCGCCGCTTATCACCCTCGGTCGCGAGATGCGCGTAAAGCGTCTCAAGGGTTTTTGATGCCTCTTGGGGCGACTTTGGCCAAGGCTGACCCATCATGCCGGGATCGCCTTTGCTCGACTTTGCGCCGGGCTGTGCGGCGGCATTGGGCGATGACCGCTCAATCGGAGGCGACTGCGCGGTTGCCGTATCGAGGATTGCCGAAATCGCGAGAGCTAAGGCCGCGGCGGCGATTGTGGAATTGCGGACATGATTGTTCATGCCAGGACGCTATGTCAGCATCCGACGCTCGTCAAAATCAAAGTCGTGAAATCGCGGTAAGGATTGAATGGCTGCGCGCGGCGAAGCTGTCGTCGCCCTAGCCCTGACGCGCCTTTAACCGGCGGTGCGTCTTGTTGATGACGTAGACGCGGCCTTTACGACGGACCACGCGGTTATCGCGATGGCGCGAGCGCAAGGACTTCAGGGAATTTCTGACTTTCATAACGACACCGGTTGAATACGGGACAATGCGCTGGCCATCACGATGAGGATGTTGAGCGGCTCCCGAGAAGAAGGAAGTGGCGTCGATACCGGACTGGTCGAAAAAAGACAAGCTCAAAACAAATTGACGCCGCCAACTCTAAAAACGGAACAAAAAATGAACGCATTGTCGCTTGGCCGGCACGGCAGCGCAATTGCAGCGTACGGACGTCTCTTTATTCGGCGAGCCAAGCATACCCTTGCTTGCGACAAGCTGCATCGATCATGGCTTGACGACGACGGAAACGGCGCTTGATGCGACGTTTGGTGAAACTCCTCACCAGCCGGGCGAAGAGATTTGGCAGCAAGCGGCGTGGAGCATGCACGGCATCGCGCGCCTTTTGCCATCGCGAACTCAAATATGATTTGTCAGCCGTGACGTCAGTGGGATGAGGAAATTCCGCCCAGTGCGCATCCGAACCAATTTCAACCGTGACGTTTTCCGGGTGGACCACATCGTCCAATCCGCAACTCGTGAGATCGAGTTCGGCAAAACCGCGGCACCACCAGGCGACAGCGGCATCGTGGGTCTGCCCGCTTGGCCAGTACAGCCGGACCGGTTGCCCCGGAACAAGTGAATTGGTAACGCGCAAGCCGACCGTTGCACTCGAACTGTTGACGACTTCGACTTGTGAGAATTTGACGCCGTCGAACAAGAGGAGTTGCACAAGTCCCTGAACGGGCTTGCCGGGCAGGGCCCTGCAAAATCTAAAAATGGCTCCGGCACCGGCTACTGACGGCAGTCTTGCTGCTATGGCCAAGTTGGCCTCCTCGTGCGACTGGGCGGTAGCGCACGGAGGTGACATCTTCAAAAAAGTCACCATGCGCACTTTGGCCCAAGCAGGACGACTTGCGTCGATCCTATCTGGTTCAGTCTTGGATGACCCGACTGTGCATGATGCTTGGGAAACTCCCACGGAACAAACGTGAGATGCAGCTACATTGCCCGCTTCGCCCGATAAAATAATCGCAACGAAATCCCGCAGAGGTTATTTCAAAGGCTTAGCACGGGACTGGCTAACCAATGCTTACGAGGCGCGACGAAAGTAATAGTCGTCCACTGCCTGTGCGATGGCTATCCGCGCCACACCACATTTCGCGTCTTCAGCCTGCTGCAAGGCGCATCGGCTTATCTCGTCGCATGATCGACAAAAATTATGCCGATGCCATCAAATCATTCGAGGGCTTCACAGCCCGCAGCGTGTGGGACTATGCGCAAGCCTCGAATGGCTACGGCACCAAGGCAAAGTATCTCGGCGAGGTCATCGATAAGGCTGAGGCAGAAAAACGCTTCAAATCCGAGATTGCTGAGGCGCAAGCACTGGTCGAACGGTTCGCCCCACATCTCGACGATGGCTCAAAAGCGGCTTTGACGTCGCTCACGTATAATGCCGGCACCGCTTGGATGAAAAGTGGATTGGGGCAAGCCGTCGGCGCCGGCGATCTCGATAGCGCTCAAAAAATATTCCTGACCTACAATAAAGCGGGAGGCGAGGTGCTGCCAGGGCTGGTCAAACGCCGCCTTGCAGAGGTCACCTGGTTTGGCCAATCGCCCATCGAGACTGAAGCCCGCCTCGTAGCAACTGGAGAAATGTCGTCACCAAAAAATGTCGCGAGCGTTACGGCGACCACGCACATGTCTGTCGGATCGACTGCTCCAAAGTCGTTCGCCGCGCTGGACGACGCACAAACCGAACTCCGCAAAAACGATCAGCGTCCTTCGATGCTGTCGGAATTTCTGGATAGGGACGCCAGCGCCGGCGCATCTCAGCCGCCATCGGCGCTGTTTGCGTACGGCCCATCGACGGTTGCGATCCTGTCGTTATTGGAATTGCTGGGTACTTTTTCAGTCGACCCAAAGTCGTTGGAACGGAAGCCGGAAGACGTCGCTTAACGCACTCCTGATTACGCGAGGATGCGTCGACGCGTTTTGCCTGCCGGCCGTTGGCTCGATCAACGACCCACAAATTCTTCCGCTGCATCCAACGATACAAACCGGCGCCGGCCAAGCAGCGTATCGAGTTCCACGCTTCCGTCCGGATAGGTCACGTATTCCCGATTGCCAATGAACGCTTTTGGTAAATCCGACGGCATTTCAAACGCCGCGACCGGAGTAGGGATTGTCACCACCGGGCGATCGATCGCCGGCCTGATCGGGCGAGTCACTCTGTTTGCGGCCCGGGACGCCAAGCTGCGATTTCGTTCTAATAGCCGGTAGATCTTGAACGAGATACCCGCCAAAATCGCGAGCTGCCCGACGCTCAGTGCAATCAAGCCGTGACTCCACGTCACCGGAGCGTCTGACGAGAATGACTCGTAGCCGGCGACGAACGTCACCGCTGCCATCAAGCTCAGCCCGGTGAAGGCCGCAACTGCCGCAATTTTTTCTTGCTCGAATGATTGATGCAACACATCGCTATCCCAATCAGCGTTTTGCGTCATAAACCGCTCCTCCATTTCCCGCACCAACGCACTCGCGACCAAAGTCGCTTGAAAACTACTGTTTTGCATCTCTATTGATCTTCATAACGTCATCCTTGCTCACGTAGACCCAGCTCTCGATCATCACGTCATGAAGGATTTTTGAACCAAACCTGATGTTGACGCGCTCGACCATTGCGTCCGTTAAGCCCTTCAAGTCTTTCTTTGGCGCCGACTTGAAGTCCTTTTCCGTCTCGCGATAGATTGCTTTGAACGCCTCGTCGGCCAGAAAACCGTCAGGTTTTATCGAGGATTTCTTCATCATGTCGGCATCGGCGGTATACTCGAATTTCGCGATGATATAGCCGTCAACGCCATCGCCCTGCGTCAGCGGCACGCTGATCATTCGCGTTTTGAAACTTTCGAGAGACGCACTGGCTTCACCGCCGGCCTTGTTCGCTTGCCCGTGCCGCAACGTCATGACGCCGAACGCTGACGCCGCCGTTACAAGCGAAACCCAGAGCCCAAGTGCGATGAGCTTTATCAACGTCCCGCTCCGGCGGTCCGCGGCAGTGGCGCATACGTGCCGTCGGATTCGGCGTTTTGAATCGCATCAGAAACAAGCGATGAAACCTCAGATACCGCCAGCAAATGCCGTCGGATCAGCCGTAGATTGCGATCCAACTTGTCGCGGAGCGCTTGCAGCCGAAGCCGGAGCGCTTCGTCGATTCTTCCATCCGAAAACGCGCGAAGCGCGCTATTCAATTCCATCAGACCGTGACTTTTCTGATTGTTCAGAGCCGTGAAATCCATAGGCGCTGACTTTTCAAGTGCCGTCGTTTCTTCGTCGAGGCACACTTCCAAACGATCAATGATAATTTGAGAGCGAGCATACGCCGTTGCCCGATCACTGGCGTTGCGTTTCGTCGCGTCATCCTGCAATAGAGCGCCGCGCCGCGGCAGCGTTGACGGCGCAACGCCAGCGCCGGCGAGTCGAGAAGAGGAAACTTGCGCATAAGCCGCAATTGTCATTCAGCGTCGTCCTTCAGGTTAGACTTCAATGTCGGCTCGACCGTTGCAGCGAGACCCAGGATATTGCGATCAGCCAATGCGTTTGCCAAATTTTCGGCAAGCATCGAGCGCCAGAAACCACCAGCGGTTCCGCCGCCGTAGACCGACTCACTGTCCTTGGGGAGCATGTTCTCAAACGCTTGCCGCAGAAACATCGATTCAAATTGCGTTCCAATCGATGGCCGGCTTTCTCGCGACGAAGCGAACGGCCCGATTTTGTTCGACAACGGCTCACCGGCAGAACCGACGTCGCGCCGCTGCTTTTCCCGCATGTCAGTGGTGCTGACAGCCCAAGCGTCGATTTTGTTCATTCGAGCTGCTCGCCAACGTGTTCAGGCTTGTGACTTGCCGACTATGCACGTGGCGACTTACTCCGACCTTGCAGCGGGAAATGCGCTCAGCAATTCGATGAGATCCTGAAGATTTTTTTTGTCGGCGTTCTGCTGATCGGCAGCGGTGAGCGTCGCAACGATGGTTTTCGCCTTTGAGGTGCGGGCTGCCGCGTCGAGTGCACGCTGGCAAACCGCGTCGCGTTGTGCCGTCAGTGCTGACATCTGGCTATCGATGTCGCGCATCCGCTTCGCCAGGATGTCGACAAACAAGCCAGCCAATATCGAATCACCACTTAAGCTCGCGGAAATCTCGGCGTATGCGGCTTGCATCTCGTCAGATTTCAAGTCGATCTCCACGAGTTCGGCGCGAATTTGTTGTTCCCGGTTGCGTAGAATCTTGAGTGTCCGTTCGGACGATTGCCGCCTGCTACTCACCGAGGCCAAGCCTCGTTAGAGATTGTTCCAGCACGGCGGCAAACTCTAGGAGCATCGGACCGACCAGAAGATAAAGAATAATCAGCCCGCCCATCATCACGAAGGGCGCTGAAATGAAGTATGCGGGAATTTGCGGGACCATCTTGTTCAGAACGCCGAACAGGACATTGATCGACAGGGAATAGATCAACAGCGGCGCGCAAATTTGCAGCGCCATTTTGAAAGATGATTCAAGGGTGAGTAGCACGGTGCGTAGCGAGAGTTCGAAATCCATGAGCGACGCTAACGGCAGCGAACCGTATGATTTTTGCAGAAGGTAAATGACCTGCAAATGCTGGTCGAGAATGAAAAACAGCGCCATCGCTGGGAGCGTGATCACTGCCGCAATCGGTGACGCAGCGTCGTGTCCGTCGATGGCCATGCTGAAAACCGAACCGAAGCCGACGAAATGTCCAATGGCGATCGCCGCAAATTCCAACGCGAGAAATAGTGCCCGGATCAGAAATCCAATCAGCAAGCCGAGCGCCGTTTCCGTTGCAATGGCCGCCAGTGGATTTGCTGCCGCTGCCTGGATCGATTTTTCAAGGTCGCCACTCAATAGCGGCGAAATTGCTATGGCGAGCGCGATCGCGAGGAATAGACGAATGTTTTGCGGCACCCGCCCGCCACCAAGGCCCGGAAGCAGCATCAGGCATGCGCCAAGCCGGCAAAAAACGAGAAACACCATGAAAATATAGTTCGTCGTGATGCCGGTCACGATAGCGTTCCGACCGCCTGAACCTGTGTGCCACGACTGATTTCAAGATGAGACAGGACTGGCAAAGTTGGAAACAGACGCTCTGTGACCATGCGAACATATGGCCGCGTGTCGGCTGCGGCTACGATCACGAACTGCTGGCCCTCTTCCAGCAGTGGTTTGACGATCGTATTCACGTCGGTGCCAAACTGTTCGATCAATCGCGGATCAATGTCGAATTCATAGATCTCGCCTTTGGCATCGCGCTTCAGCGCCTGATGAAATGCGACCTCCCACCGATTTCCCAAACGCACGATTCGCAGTACGCCGTTGTCGGTCAAATCCCCGCAAATCTGCGGAGCAAGCCGCATACGTACATGCTCGGCGATCTGCTCAGCTTTACGCGCAAATGGCGCGATCTCGGCAATGGCTTCGAGAATGAGATGAAGGTTGCGTATCGAAATCCGCTCGGCGAGCAGAACTTTCAGAACGCCTTGCAATCCAGAGTGCGAAATATTGCTCGGACAGATCTCGTCGAGCAAGCGCCGGTATTCAGGATCGAGGCGGTCCAATAACTGACGAAGATCTTTGTAAGACAGCAACTGCGCCAAGCTGTTCCTGATGATTTCAGCAAGATGCGTCAGCAGGACGGAGTTATTGTCGATCGGTACGAAGCCGTCGCGCCGCAGCGTACTGGCAAAAATTTCTGGCACCCAAACGGCCTTCATGCCGAATGAGGGCTCTCGTGTTTCATCACAAGGCGCGTCGGGTTTCGGTCCATCACCAACGACGACCAACACGTCGCCGAGGCGAAGATCGGCGGCCGCGACGACCGTTCCATGAATCTTGATCTGGTACGATTTCGTCGCAATCGCCAAATCCTCGGTGAGCTTGATTTCGGGCACAACGAAACCATACTGCTTGGCGAACTTGCGCCGCATTTTCGAGACACGCAGCCCAAGGTCGCCGTTGGATTTCATCAGCACGCTAGAGATCTGCTTGCCAAAGCAGAGTTCAATTTCCGTGGTCTTTAATTGCTCTTTAATCGACAGTTTTGACTGCTCGTCGAGCGTCAACGCCTCGCCTTTCAATTGCTTTTCAGCGGCCAGCCTAGCGGCCTCAGCGTTCTGTCGAGGGATCGCAAGACCGACGAACATCAATCCGCCGGCGATGATGGCAAACGGCAAGAACGGCAATCCCGGCGCAATGGCCAGCACGCCCATGACCGCTGCTGCGAGCAGCAAGGCTCGCGGATAATAGCTGAATTGGCTGATGATGACTTTTTCAGCCGAGCCACGCGTCCCGCCCTTCGAAACAAGCAGGCCTGCAGACAGCGCGACGATCAAAGCCGGAATTTGAGTGACAAGGCCGTCGCCGACCGACAATTTCGTAAAAATGTCGACCGCTTGCGACAACGGCAAGTCGTGGCGCGTAACTCCGATCAGAATTCCGCCAAATACATTGATGGCAGTGATGATCAATCCCGCGATTGCATCGCCGCGAACGAACTTCGATGCCCCGTCCATCGCGCCGAAAAATTGGCTCTCTTCCTCAATGTCCCGGCGACGGCGCACAGCTTCGCGCTCGTTGATCACGCCCGCGGACAAGTCGGCGTCGATGGCCATTTGTTTGCCTGGCATCGAATCCAGTGTGAACCGCGCGCCGACTTCGGCAATTCTCGTGGCCCCCTTCGTAATCACCATGAAATTCACGGTCAGAAGGATGAAGAAAACGATGACGCCGATGACGAAATCGCCGCCCATGATGAAATTTGCGAAGCCAGCGATGACGTTTCCGGCAGCATGGGGGCCATCGGCGCCGTGCGATAGAATGAGCCGGGTCGTGGCCACATTCAACGCCAGCCGAAGCAACGTTGCGATGAGAAGAATGGTAGGAAACGACGAAAATTCTAGCGGCTTGTTGATCCAAAGCGCGACCATTAGAATCAAGACGGAAAAGGCGATCGAGATGGCCAAGCCGATATCGATGAAGATTGGCGGCAGCGGCAGAAACAGCACCGCCAGTATCAACACAACCGCGACGGCGAGGCTGATATCTTGACGAATGGCCATGCCGTCAACGTCAAGATCGGCGGTTTTTTCAGCGGCCATCGACGAAACCTCAAGCGATTGAAGTTCGCAGTCTGCCTTGTTAAACTTGCGCGAAGTTTCTCATGGCTCGCGCCGCCGGCGAATTACTTGAAGCCGGTCCCAATAAGCGCGTACACCTGCTCGGTGAAAACGAACAAAACGTTTCCGACGTATGAGCCCGACAGGGCAGCAACACCAACGCCGACGAGCATTTTCGGCACAAAGGTCAAGGTCATTTCTTGAACCTGCGTCAACGCTTGCAATATGGCGATGACAATACCGACGACCATTGCCGACACGACAACTGGCCCCGACGCGATCATGGTCACCCAAATCGCCTGCTGTAGAAGATCGAGCGCGCCGCTTTGTGTCATCAGCTTGCTATTGATACGCCAGCGCCGAGTTCAACGTCCCGGCCGTCGCTCAAACGTGCGGTCGCTCCGCTTGAATCTATTCGCACAGAAGCGACCTGCCCGGTTATCGTGCCGTCAGCGGACGTTATGGTTCTTCCGACGACGCCGTTCGCCTGGGCGATATTGGAAATAACCAGCAGCTGGTCGAGCTTCGCATTCTGTTTCATTGCCTGTTCGACGTTTGAAAAGGCAGCGAGCTGCGATACATATTCCGTTGAGTCTAACGGCTTCAAAGGGTCTTGATTTTTCATCTGCGCCAGAAGCAGCTGAAGAAAAGCATTATAGTCGAGCGACGGGCCTGTGGCGGTTGTCGCTGTTGCAGCTTTCGTGGCTGTCCCCGTTGCGAGGGCTGTGGCATCGATCGACGTCATGCGACCTCCTTGGCTGGTTCGTGGTCATGGCCGCTTCCGGCCAAAATTCTTTGCTCGATCGGAAGCAGAAGCCGAAGTTTTTTGAGCACCTCCAGCGGTCGCTCGGCTTCAAGACATATCGACGCTTCCCGGAGGCCGGCGAGCAAGTCTTTGTCGGATAGAGTCGCCATCAATGTCTCAAGCGACGCTTTTGCGAGATCGCGCGCCTGCAGATAAAGTGGTGGGTCGATCAGCATGGTCTGGACCATGAAATAAAGCTGGCGGAGCGGCGTATGGGTGTCTTCCGCTTTGATGACGTGTTGCTCAAGAAGAAATGTGACGTCATTCAGCAATTCAATGGCGACTTTTCTATCAACGCGCAGCACCGCGCCATTGACAAAGATTTTTTCCCCGCTTCGCAGCGTGATGCGCAGCCCGCCGCTCATCACAATCCCTCCGAAATCAGCTGTGTCACGTCGATCAATCCCTTGAAGTTTTCGGACTTTCCATTCGAAATGGCGTCCGATTCCTTAAGCAACCACAACCCGACGGATATCAAGCTGGCTCGAACGTCCGGCGGCAACGCATTTTCCGCTTTCATCAAATCGTCAATGAAGAAACTCCAAAGCCGATTGACGAAAAAAAGGGCATCGATCGCTTCTCTCGTATCGCTGCCCCGCTGTTCGGCCAGCTTTAATAGCGAGATCGAGTGCGCGAGAGCCAATTGCTCATCAGTCCTTTGCGCCTGACCGCCATCGGAAATTACGTCCTGATATTGAAATTTATACATGACCTCGCCTGCGCCTTGGTTTCTGTTCTCTGGACATCGCAAAACGCAATTAGATGAAGTCGAGCAAGCTCAGCCGATGAATACGGCTTGTGAGCGCATAGGCTGTTTCCATTTGGGTCATCAGCGACGACAAGCGAACGGACACCTCCGCCGGATCAACGCCTTCAAAGCCTTCGATGGCGAGCTCCAGCAAAGATCGTTGCAGCTCTATTTGCTCACTCGACGCCGACACCCGTTCCTGAGTCACGCCAATTTGCGATTGCACGGTGGTGATGCCTTGAACGGCAGTTCCAACCAGTTGAAGCGCCTTATCGATGACAACTTGTTTCGTCGTTGCATTCAAATTTTCAAAGCCGGAATCGGACACAAGAGCGAGCGCCGACGCTAGCGTGCGGAAGGCGTCGCTATTGGCTGTCACCGACGTTTCCAAAAGTTCAGTGCGTGAAATTCTGTTGCGAACAGCCTTGTCAGATGCCTCCGACCAGGAACCCGCCCAGTTTGCGTCGGAAAACTCCGCCGGATAGGCATTGTCGACAAAGTCCTGCATATCCGCAGCCGAAATTAAAGCCACGGCTGGATCGGATTGAGATATTCCGAATTTCGCCAAGAAGGCATCAGCGACGGCTTGACGGCTCGCCGGTGGCGTCTGGGAGAAATAGTTTTGCAAGGGCCGCACATCGGAGTTTATGCCAGAAAAAATGTACTGGCCATCCAACGACGTATTCAGTGTGTCGATGAGAGCGTTGAGCCCGGATCGCGCTTCTTGAACGATCGTTTCCGGCGAGGCTGAATTTGAGTGCGCGCGCACCAATGCCGCGGTGATCGACTGCGTCGTATCCGAAATGGCTTGTAGACCGAGCTGCGTCGCGTTGAGGCGCGTTCGCACGATCGCATTCGAATCCAAGACGGTTTGATATTGCAGTGCTTCGTGGCGCAACGACACGACTTTGCCGGCCGCCGCCCCAAGCGTCTTGCCGCCGTCGGCATGCCGCCCGCTCGTTAGCTCTTTTTGCGCGTCAACGATTTTTCCCTGCAGCCGGGAAATTGACTGCCGAACATCATTCGAGATCGACGACGTGGAAATGAAGGCTGGTCCGATCATGCGATCTATCTCACACTACCAATCAGCGCTTCCAGCATTCCGTCAATGGCTGTGATAAGACGCGAGGAGGCTTGATAGCTGCGCTCGAGCTCCAGCATCTTCGCCATTTCTTCATCAAGGCTTATGCCGGTATCTTTCGACAAGGCCGCCGCCGCTCTATCGGCAACAGCCGTTCGATGTTCAGATTCATCATTTGACGATTGGCGGAGTGTTTGAAGCCACGACACCGAGGATGAAGCAAAATTGACGAGCGACCCCGATGTTTCGGCATCGGCACGTGGATCGTACGATCGCGTGGCAGCGACTTGGTCGATCAGATCTTGAATGCGGTTATCGTAGGCCGCCTCGCCCGTCGCGTTGTAGAGGTACGAGGGATTTCCAGGGTTCGAGATTCCGCCGTCGCGCAATCGCGTCGCAAGTCCGCCCTGTGTTGGGTCAACGTTCGGGTTGAGCCTGATCTGACTGGCCAGTCCGGCGACGATCGATCCTGTCGCTGGAACCGCAGGCCCACCGGGATAAGTGAACAAGCCGGCAGCGGCAGGGAGCGTTGGCGTCGCCGATTGGTCACGCTCAGCAAACGCCTCAATCAGACCGCGAGCGATCTCGTCGAGCTGCGCCTCGAAGCGCGGAACCAGTTCATCGCGCACGGCAACCAGCCCGGCGATGCGCCCCGTGCTAATCGCCATGATTTGCGGCGTGCCGACAACCGGGACGCCATCAACGTATACAGATGCTCCTGGCAATCCACTTGCAAGAAAACCAGAAGGCGCAAATGTGACCGCACGCGCCACGGTATCGAACATCGTGACGTTGCTGTCCGTGTAAATTGCCAGATCACCATCAGCTCTCGCGACGGTACGAATGCCGATGTTGCTGGACAGCTCCTTCAAGATTCCATCGCGCGCGTCCAAGGCATCAGTCACGTCGCGCCCAGATCGCGTACCGCTCACGACGTCCTTGTTGACGGATTCGAACTTTGACAACAGGACATTGACGCGATCGACGGATGCAGCAATGTCGGCATCGGCTTCGACGCGAACTCGCATGACCGTCGCAGAAGCTGCATTCAAGGAATTTGCGACATCTTTGGCGGCATAGACGGCCGACAGAGCGACAGAGGCGTTCGAAGGACTGGCTGAGTAGCGCTGCAATGCGGCTGACAACTTACCGATCAACGCAGCAGGCGACCGCTCGACATCGGTGTCCCCAACCGTGGCATTAAGCTGATCGAGCGCCTGCGAAATGGCGATGTGCGATTGCGCCTCCGCGCTCGACGTCAAGACCTTGCTCAACAACAGCGCGTCGTATGAGCGGTCGATCCGCGCGACCCGCACCGATGATCCCGGACCAGTGACGACGGCTGCGGATTTGCGTGTCGCGTCGGCGTCACCGGTCCGTCCAACGTTGCGGGAAATCACGGCCATCTGTTCGGCAGTCGCCGCTAGGCTTGATCTCGCAACGTCTAAACCGATTGAGAGTGCCATCAGACAGACCCTTCACGCAAAATCACGACCCTAGCGCTTCAGGTTGACGAGCACGTCCATGAGTTCAGCGCCCGTCTGGAACACTTTCGAATTTGCGGTGTAGCTGCGCTGCGCCTCGACCATCGTCGTCAGTTCTGTTGCCAAATCGACCGTCGGCCGCTCGAGCGCACCAGACACAAGGCTACCGAGTGATGCGGCGCCAGCGACGCCGATCTGCATGTCACCTGAATCATTGTTCGGAATAAACACGTTGCCGCTCAGCAATGTCAGATTATTTGGACTCGTAACATTGGCGAGAGGAATTTTGTAGGCATCAACGCGCACACCGTTCTCGTAGACCGCCGACACAATACCATCCGACGAGATGTCGAGACGCTCGACCTTCGCCGGGCTGTTGCCATTCACCTCGGCGGCTTGGACAATATAGTCGGCCGCCAATTGCGTCGATCGCGTGAAGTCGATTTGCATCGTCGACCCGTTCGGAATGTTGATCGACACTGACGACGAACTGGACGACGCGAGTTGCCCGCTTGTGCCATCAAACGACAACGACGTCGTGGCCATCGGGCCCGCTGAATACGGGAAACCGCCAGTGCTTGACGCCTGCGAGTTGTTGTAGACGGAGACCTCCCACGTATTGGCAGCGGTCTTCGCGGTGTAAACGTCGACCACGACGCGCTCACCAAGACTGTCGTATGTCACCATCGAAGTCTTGCCGATATACTCGGCACCAGCAGCGTTGGTCGACGGCAGATCAGCAGCCAGAGTTGCAGTCGCTGTCGACGGCAAATTGACTTGCAGCTTTGCCTGAGTGGATGCCGCCGCACGAAGACCAAGATTTGCGGTGCCAACAACTTCGAGCCCTGCCGCGCTATTGACGATAGACGATAAGTTTCCAGACAGAAGATTGTACCCCAGCAGTTTAAAGCCGCCAGCGTTGACGAGCTCTCCAGCACTGTTCGGCACGAAACTGCCAGCACGCGTTAGATACGGAACTTCCGTTGCTCCGCGAACGAGCATGAACCCGTTACCCTTGATCGCCAGGTCGGTCGCCGACCGCGTATAGGCCAACTCGCCCTGCTCCTCGACATTCCGGCGAACATGCGTCTCGACCGAGCCAGGCTGATATTGCACGACGCGCGCCTCGGGAACCAACGTGGAAAACTCCGCCGTCGCGCGTCGATATCCGGTCGTATTGATGTTTGCGATGTTGTCAGCGACGGTCCCCATACGGTCAGCCTGCGCAGACATACCCGACACGCTCGTCGTCATAATTCCGTACAGACCCATCGCCAGCCTCTCTCATCAAATCAGTGCTCTCCATCATGGAAACAGCACGGGCTTGCGCGAGGCTGGTGTCAGCTTCACAAAACTCACCGGCAGCGACAGCTGAATCAATAATGCGATAACCGAGGTAGCGCTGTGAATCGATCGGGTCATAGCCAAGCCGCTCTCTCAATCTCTTTCTCAGGCGGCTGATATGGCTCTCAATGACGTTCTCGTGGATGCCTTCGTTGAAAATCCCATACACGCGACTGAATATCTGCGATTTGGTGACTCGAACATTCCGGCTGGTCACCAAGTATTCGAGTATGCGGCGCTCACGGCGCGGCAGCGACAGAACGACTCCACCGACGACCGGATCGCGGCCATCGAAGAAGGCGCGAATGCCGCTAATTTCGATTGATTGATCGACAGGGCGCAAGCGCCGCCCGATCGCGTTCATCCGAGCCAAAATCTCACGGACATGAAATGGCTTTGCAACGACGTCATCAACGCCAATCGAAAACAGCTCGAGCAATTCAGACAGCGCCTTGCCATCCAGCAGTCCAATCATTGGCGATCGAGACCGCGTTCGGATTCGCGCAGGAATTGGCTTGCGATCGGCACCACCGCCAATAAGAAATCCCTCGACGGCGGCGACATCTAGATCGCACGACGATTCCAGCCAATCAGGAAGGTCGCCCATGACCATACCTGCGGCTGCCACGCCCTCACGCTCGAAGCAGGCCACATAGGCATCCGAAACGGATTGCCTATCATCAAGAATCAAAAACATTCGCTGCCCCCGCAGATTTCCGTCTGCAATGACAACTACATTGATTCACCGAAGATATTAACGACTTTTTTACGATTTTTCTATGCGTAAACAATAACTTATATCATGCATCATGGGTCATTTATATGATGTGTGGCCAAGCCGTGTGGCGCGTGTTTGACTCTCCAGCCGCGCGCGAGGCGTCTGCGCTGCTGTGTTTTGCAAACCGCTAAAAGTCGCTATTCCAATCGCACAATCATTTTACCAGACCGATAAATTTTTGAACTGTTTGCATTGGACGGTTTGAATTGTTTGCAATTTGAATGCTCAACGTGTGGTCTAGTTGAATCTCTATATCTTAAAGCATTGGCCAGACGTTTATTCAGCCACTGCCGATCGACGCAATAGCCTCACACGCCCAAGCTTGGTGCTATGGGACGACCAAATTGGAAGCGAACGAGCGATGTCCCGTCCTCCTTCATTTTTCGCGCATATCTCCGACGACGTCGAGGATCTAGTACCGATTGAGTCTGTCGATGGCACTGACCGCCGGACTTCGTCGCGCTCAATCGAGCTACACCCCTGCGCTGTCCAGAGTTCGAGCAGGTTCGCAGCGGCTACCATAACGAACCTATCGACGGAGGGCGCGGAACTGGAGTGGGCGGAGTGCTATCGGCCTAATCTCAACGAGACATTAACACTCAAACTTCTGGGAAAAATCAACATCGAAGCCCAAGTTGTTCGTGTTAACGGCAACCGGGTCGCTGTTCAATTCAGCCAAAAATTCGCGTCCCTGGACGATATCGTAATGAAAGAGCACCTCGGGCGCGACTTCTTTTGCGAAGCGTTGCGTCTCCAAAAGCTTTCGCAATAGATGCCGATCGCCAGCACCGCATCGCCGCAGCCAGCCCGCTGCAAGCCAGCTGTGATTTGTAAGCCAAAGTCATTGGATTTCAAAAAATCGACATGTTCAACCGCCGGCAGCCGAGGTCGAAACTCGCCTTCGAAAGCGTTTACGATACGTTGATCGAAGATATCGTCTCGGATACGAAGCGATCAGCTTTTCAACGCCATTTTGGGCTTGGTGTTCAAATTCCACTTCCAATCACTGATGATGTTCGGGAGCGAACAAAGACCAGCCGACATAGCTACGAGCTTGATGAGAGCCAGCCACCGCTCGATGAGACAGCGATGCTGCTCGATCCGGGCATTATCAGTCGCGCGCTCGGCATTTCCGCCGGCTTGCCGATTGAAGACGTTGCGGCGCTAAGGCGGGCGTTTTCGGCTCACAATCATCCAGATCTGGCGCCGGCCCACCTACAGAGCATCGCCACTCAGCGGATGATGCTCGCGAACAGACTCTTCGACGCTTATCGAAAGAGTAAAAAAAGTTAACACTTATTCGGTCAAGCAATTCTGATATTCGATAAAATTGCAGCAACGCAATTGAGTAAGGCTAGACCGTTGTGCGGTAGCTTGTGATCAGGGCTAGACACGACGATTGTTGATTGGGAATGGCGTTATGAGTGCAAGACTGACTATCGAAGGCCTCAATACGCGAGCGGCTACGATCGGAAAATGGCTTGAGGACCAAAGTTCAGCGGAACTCGGGCAGCAAAAGCACTTGGATCGCAACACGGCCGAATGTGCCTACTGGCACCTGGGATATCAGCAGGCGTTGAACGATGCTGCCGCTATGCTTCGTTGCGTTTCTCCGGAAGCCGACACCGCGGGCATGCCCAGTTAGAATTTTTCGGACGCTCAGGATGCAGAAAATTTCCCGCCGGCCAGAACTGGTGGAACAATTCGCATTCTTTCTCGAAAGCCGCCCGATCCGTTGCAAAGTGCCGAAACTTGAATTGACGAGCAGTGCCTATATGCTGCTTCAACCGCGACCGCAGATCTGCTGAGGAACTGCCGACAAACGTCACGACAAAGCGACCGTTGTTGTCAGTGTATCCCAGTGCATACGCCCCAGGCCGCAGATCGACCACCTCATCATTGATAACGTCAAAAACCAGCACGTAGGGACCGAGCAGGCCCGTCGTCGACGCAGCTGGCGTTAGCGTTTCGATATTGCGCATCATATGTAGAGCTCAGCTGTCTTCGATTGGCTCAGTCGTTTTGTGCTGTCCGCCGGTTGGTTCAATGTCTCATCCATGCCGGCCGAACTCAGGCGCACATCAGACCTCGAATTTGACGACGCATTCGGCTGGTTTGACCCAGACGAAAAACCACTACCAAAATTTTGGTTGCCGGTTTGCCTGTCCTCCTGATTGGCGATCGGATCGCGCGTAACTTGTTGATCACTCTGCCCGTCGGATATCGAGATCGTTGCGTCGTTGTAGCCGGCCTCTGCCAATCGCTGGCAAAGCGCGTCCTGTTCCTGGTCCAAGATCAGGGCCGTCGCAGCGCGGTCTGCCGTAACTGCGAGGCTCAGCGTGCCATCTCGCAACTCGAGGCGAACATGCACAGCGCCGAGGTTGGCGGGCTCTAGCGTGATGTCGAGCATGCGCAACATGCGCCCAGTGCCTATGACGTTCGGCGCTATCTCGTGCGATGGGCTGCGCTCATCCGCAGCGACACTTGGCAGCGCGGCCAGAATATCGCGGCTGAGTTGCTGGCTTGGCGGCAGAAGGCCAGCGCCTTGACTGCTATTGCTTGTTTCAGCTGCAGCCGTAAGTGCATTCCACGCGGCGAGAAGCGGTGACTTCGCGTTTTCATGGCGCGCCGTGTCCGCAGTTCCACGCGGCCTTTCGCGATCGTGTTGTTTGGTATTGTCGCCGTGTCGGCTAGTGTCACGTGGCTGGTCGCGGTCGATCTGCCCGGTGATCGCTGGAATGTCGCTCATTGCGATTGAATTTGAAGATTTGCCCGGCTGATCGGCCGCCTTTAGCTGCGCCATGGCCAAGTCTGGATGTTCAGCCGCCTTCGACCCAGACAGCAATGAGGTCAACTCTCGAACAGGTGAAAAATACGTGGCGCTCGTGGCACCACTGATTTTGGTTGCCAGCGGGCTTTGTAACTCTCTGCTTTTGTCATTTTCCGCCGCAGCTTCGGCATAAGGATTCGATTGGCGGTTTGCCTCCGGTTCATCGGGACCGCCATGCCGATGCCGCTCGTCATTGTTTATCCCGTTCGACCCATGACCGCCCAAATCGGTAAGGTACTGCGCCTGGCGAGGCCATCCGCCGTCATCAAGACCAGATGCTGATGCGATCGATCGCAGATCGTTCGTCGACGATGCTGCGAGTGTGACAGGATCAACCAACTGCTGCGCAGTTTGATTTGGTTCCGACCGACTGATCTTGAGAGATACATGACCATTCGACACTGAACCCATGGGCGCAGATTGGCCCATGAAGTCGTCAAAGCTACGCTCCTTGTCGTGCTCCGGCTCATTTTCCGTTTTTGCAACCCGACTGTCAGTCCTCGCATCGATGACCGAGGATGGTGTATCGACAGATCTAGGCAAGCTATGTTGACGGCTTGCCGCGCTGCCGTCGTATGCCTTCATCTCCGCTCGCTCTTGCACGCGCCGCGCCGCTTGATTGAGCGCCTTATCACTTTTTTTCATAGCCGGCGCCCGACTAGCGACGCTGTTGTCGCCGCCGTCAACTGTAGTCATCGAGACAGTCATGGTTATTCTCCAGCGATGAGGCGGTCAGTATCGGTCAGCACTTGTTGAACGCGGGCGATTGTCCGATCGACGCCCTCGCCCTTTTCTGGCGTTGCGCTAGCTTCTCCCGTCAGCGCAACACGGGCCGGACCATTGAAATCATTTCGACCGATCCCGGCTTGCGCACCGACGACCGAACCTGCAATGGCCCTGGCGGTGTCGAGGATTGCCTTATCGGCTGCGTCCAACCGCGAGCCATCGATACCGTTCAAAATCTTCACTGCCGCCGAAGCATTTTCAGTCGGAGCGTCGGCGGCGGCCGCGTAGAGTTCCGCTTGTAATTTTTGTACGGCAGACTTTGAATTCAATATGTCGACTGCGTCGGCGGCGACCTTGGCAAGACTGATATTGCCCTTCATGAGCGCACGTTTCGAAACGCCTAAGAACAAATCCGCTCGCAGTCGATCATCGACTGTATCAATTGTGATTGTAAACTTTTGAAATTGCTCCGGCGCTGCTGCGGCCTTGCTTCCAGCAACCGCTGCGGAAAAAATATCGAGAAATCCTTCAGCATAGATCGAATCCGAGAATTTCCGCAGGTATTGCGATGTCAGCTGCAGACCGCGATCCAAGTCATCGTCGCCCATCAGCAGCGGCACCTCCCAGCGTGTGGCAGCCTCGTCGATCGCAGTAGACGGCGCGTTTAAGCGGGCGCGATCAAGCAACAAGACCGCTTCTTTTGGGTCGTCCTTGATCAGCAGCGATGCTTTGGCAAGCGCCAATGGGCCAACCAAGGATTGGTCGACAAGCTGCCAATCGACGGTCAAAAATTCCGCCAGCGCATCCTTTCGACGACGTGCACCATAAGCTCGAACACCGCCAATGAGGTCCTTTATCTCTTTCGATTCGTGACGACTTGCAGCTCGTTCAAGCTGGGCTCCGATGACGGCTGCGTTGCCGCCGCACAGAACATAAGCCAGCATCACAACAACGTTTGGTGTCCGCCCAAGATCATCATCCGGCCAATGTGAAATGTCGCGGGCCATCTCGGTGAGCAAGCGCTTTTGTTCTGTCAAAGCTTCTCGATCGCCTTGCGTTGCCCTATCCTGCGCTGCGTTAAGATCCTTTAGATGGCGTCGGGCACTCTCGCTGCGCATGAAAGCCGCTGCGTGTTCTTCGCCGTTGTAGGTTTTCAGGTCCGTCGTGTGCGCATTGCGATCTGCGAATTGGAAGGCCCGATTGCTGTCAAAGTCGTTCCACCACAGCCAGCCCACCGAGCCACCGACCGCAAACAGCAATAGCAACGCGACCGAGATTATTGCTAGACGCTTGGTCAAGGCTGGGCTTCCTTGACTAGAATTTCAATCCGGCGATTTTTCGCGGCGTTTTGATTGATGGCATCCTTGAGATCACGGTCGGCGCGACCTTCCACGGCGATCACGCGCCGGTCGCCCACGCCGCCTCTCAGCATCATGTAATACGCCATATGCGCGCGCGCCGTCGACAATCGCCAATTGTCATAATGACTATTCCGATATTGCCGGCCATCCGTATGACCGCGAAGAATGATGTTTCCCGGTCGTGACTTCAGTACGTTGGCGATGCGCTGCATCACGACGACGAGTTCCGGTTGTGGCTGCGCGGAGCCAACGGAAAACATCGTGAATTTGTCATTGTCGATGACGCTGATGAGCAATCCCTCGGGAGTTTTTCTGACTTCCACATCGGGGAGCGCCGTGACCAGCTCTCGAAGCTGGCTTCGAATTTCCAACTCAACTTTTTTCCAGTCCTCTTTGTCGACAACTTGCTCGACGTTATTTTTCTGCAAGCCCGCCATTTGGGATTTTTCGGGCTCCGTCATTTTTTCGGTGGCGGCATCAACATTGGGTACCTGAGGTTTTACTTGAACAACCTGTGTTTGATCGAACGGATCCCTGACCGTCGCTGCGTCTATTTCCTGACCTGAAAACTGCGTCGACCGCTCCATGGCTTTGCTTGCCAGTTTGTTCAATTCATACGCTGGATTGGCAAACAGCTCAGCCTCAGCTGCAAGCGAGCCAGGTTCGCCAGCGATGTCAGTACCTGCCGCAGAACTATTTGGCGGTGGGCTTTTTGTCGATTCGGGAGCGTCTAAAAGCTCCTCGTTCGCCGCCTTTTTTGTTTTGCCTTTCTGGCCCGGTTTGCTTTTGATCGTTTCATCGATGTCTTCGAGGCCCTGCACGGTGGCGTGCCGGTCGGTCAGGCGGATGGGATTAAAGTAGGCCGCGACCTGAATGATTGTCTGTCTATCGGCCGCATTCACCAGCCACATCACCAAGAAGAAGGCCATCAGCGCGGTCATGAAATCGGCGTATGCGATTTTCCAAGCACCGCCATGATGTTCGTCATCGCCGTTGCCACGCCGTCGCCGGACGATAACCAGCGGCTGACTGGAAATGTCTTCCTGTCCCTTACTCATCCGGCAGCCATTTCCAAGTTCACCATCCACTCGGAAAAGTTTGCTTGAATGACCGTGCGGTCGATAAAGACCTCAATGCGCGAGTCTTCGACGTATGCGGTCGTCACACCAGGTCGTGCAATACTTTTTTCCAGACGGGCAACCAACGCCTGCGGCCCTTCGATGTGCACCGTTACGGCATCATCGGACGTCTTTTTCACCGCAGCGATGAACTCATTGACCGCTCGATCGTAGAGCCGCGCTTCAAGCCACGGCTTGAGGATCGCTGCGGCAACATCTTCCAAGCCTCCTGCGATCTCGCTGAAACCACGTTCGAGCTGCGCGGCGAGGCGATCAGCGCAAGCGAGGTTCCAGTCATGACGATGTTTTTCGGTCTGCAATTGGAATTCCGCCTCCGCGTTGGATCGATCCAGCAAGGCCTCCGCTTCCGCGTGTTTGCGGCCTTCGAGAAATCCACGCTGATAGCCTTGATCAGCTGCCTGCTGCATCGCCAATTCAATACGCTGCTGGCGCTGCGCTTCCGTTTCTTGCAACAACGGAGCCGTGGCCGTTGCCATCCTGAATTCAGCCAACCCCTGAAAGGCTGATGTGCGTGATGAACTCATTAGCCGTTCCTGACCCAATCTCTCAGTACCGCGGTCGCCTGCTCCTCATCTTGAGACAAGATTAGATCCAACCGGTCTTTCGGACCCGCCGCCGGACGCCTGACGACATCGTTCGATCCAAACATCGTTCGATCGTCGCTAAATGGAGTGGAGCCGGGAGCTGCCAACGCGGACCCAATCGCAGACCTGTCGAAAGCCTCCACCGCATTGGTCATTGCGGACACCGGCGCTGCGAGCGCGGCGACCGGAGCATGGGAGATTGAGCGATCTAGAACGGCTTTGAGGGCTGGCCTGAAGCCGGCAAAGACAACGATCGCAGAAATTGCAAGGATCGTAAGTGATTTGATCAAAACGCCCGACAAGGACATCGCCGACATGATCCAGCCGCCTTCACTTGAGGATGGCTGCAGCATCGAGTCGGCAACAAAGTTCACTGCTGAGACATTGATGCGATCGCCTCGCTGCGCATCGAAGCCGATCGCTGATTGCGCGAGTTTTTCGATCTCGGCGATTTGCGTGCCGAGGTCCGCATCAGTCAATTCCTTACCGAACGCCTCGGCCAGCCTCTTCTTGTTGATAACGATTGCCGCTGAAACGTTCTCGACGCGGTACCCCTCGCTGGTGATCGACGTCGATTTCGTATCGATCTCGTAGTTTGTAGTTTCCTCTTTCCGGTCTTGCGCGCGCTTGGTTTGGTCGCCGCCCGACGATCCCGCCTGTTCATTCGGAATGTTCTGGGCCACACTGACGGCAGCCGCTCCGGCATTTTCTTGCGAGTTCTGCGTTTCCTTGACAATCCTCGTTGAACGCTCGACGCGCTTGAGCGGATCGAAGGTCGTTTCGCTGACCTGGCGCTTGTCTGCATTCAGCCGGACATTCGCGCTGACTTCAAAATGATCGACGCCGAGATAGGGAGCAAGTGTTCGCCGAATATTGTCTTGAAGCTGGCGGGCCATGCTTCGCTCGAGTTCGACAAGCTTCGACGATGCCTCTCGCGAACCGTCTCCGCCGGCAGATAGAACACTTCCGTCGGTGCCAATCACCGTAACCTGATCAGATACCATCTCGGGGATAGCGGCCGCGACCAGATGCTTGATCGCACTTGCGGCGGTCGCGTCGTTGGCGAGATCGGTCCTGATGACAACCGACGCTGCCGGACTTTGTTTTCGAGACCGCAATGCACCAGCATCGGGGAGTACGAGGTGAACGCGTGCAGCCTTCACACCTTTTATGTTTTGAATCGTGCGCGCAAGCTCCCCCTCGAGCGCCCTCACGCGCGTCACTTCCTGCATGAATGACGTGAGGCCTAGCGCGCCGAGTTTGTCGAACAGTTCATAGCCCGCACTGGGGCTTCCCGGCAGGCCCTTTTCGGCCAGCAAGGCGCGTGCTTGCGGCACGGAACCAATACCGACGCTCAGCTTGGTGCCGTCGGAACTGGACTCGAACGGGATGTCGGCTTCAGCGAGCACAGCACTCATTCGGCTGATATCTTGCTGCGTCAGACCAACGTAGAGAACCTCGAATGTCGAGCGCGTCGCAAAGAAACTGCCGATGGAAATGACGGCAAAAACGAACGCGCCAATCGCACCAAGCGCTGATAGTCGCGCGGTGCCGAGCGACTTCAAATTTTGCAAGAGTGCTTCTATCTGACGCCCGTCCACGATGCCCCCTCACCAGCCTGTTATTTAGCCGAAAATAGGGGCGCAACCTTGTGCAGGGGTGACAGGATTCACGTGACGTCGAGACCGCCGCTGCTCAAGGCAGATCGGCATGACCATCGCGCCATTATCGGCGCAAGAAAAAAAGCCCAGCATCATCGATGCTGGGCTCTTTTTGTCAGACGGGAGGAGTTTGATGCCAGAGCTCGATGAACCGCGACTTAGCGGAACAGCGCGAGAATGTTCTGGCTCGACTGGTTGGCGATGCTCAGCGATTGCACGCCAAGTTGCTGCTTCACCTGCAGCGCCTGCAGTTTGGTTGATTCTTCGTTCATGTCGGCATCGACGAGCTGGCCGATCCCGGCGTCGATCGCACCCTTGAGAGCGGTCACGAAATCAGATTGAAGGCTGATGCGCTTCTTTTCCGAGCCGAGGCTCGTCGCAGCCGACGTCATTTCGCTGATGGCTTTGTCCGCACCCTTGATGTAGCCGTCGAGCGTCGCGAGATCGGCGGCGCTGTCGGTCAGCGCGCTGATATCGAGAGAATCGACAGACGCTCCTGTGGCCGCAACCGCACCTGTGGCATCGCGACTCGCATCGAGGATGCCCGCAGCGGTTGTCGACGAGTCATAAAGTTTGGTCTTAGCCGTATCGACCGCGATCGTTCCAACTGTTACGGCGCCAGCCGAGTCACGCGTGAACGAGGCGACGATCGACTTCGTTGCGTTGTATCCGGCCGATGACGAATCGACTGAAAGCCAGTTTTGACCAGAGAAGCTGGCCGAATCCGAAATGCTCTTCAGCTGATTTTGGAGTTCCTTGACTTCGGTCTGAATTTTCGTACGGTCTAGGCCCGGTTCGCGCGCGGCAACGAGCTTGGCTTTCAATTCCGAAACGATATCGATGCTGCTCTTGACGGCCGTGTAAGCCACGTTGACGGTGGCGCTGCCAAGGCCAAGGGCGTCCTGTACGGTCGAGAGCGCCTTGTTGTCGGACCGCATCGTCGTTGCGATCGACCAGTAGGCTGCGTTGTCTTCGGCATTCGCAACTTTGAAGCCGGACGAAATGCGATTCTGCACCTCGAGCATCTGCTTGCTCGTCTGCTGCAGGTTCTGCAATGCCGACATTGCGGCGTAATTCGTGTTGATGCTGCTCATACCGATGTCCCTTGTCCTTTGTTCGCGCACACTAAATTGCTGCGGGACATACCGGATCGGCCGGTTTGACAGGGCGGCTTCATGCCTGTGCCACCGTCATGCGGTGCACTCTGCCATAGGCGGAACCCTAGTGCGGATAGCTTAATTTCAGATTAACGGCGTCTTTCGGCTGCCTTAAGCGAATGAGCGCACGAGAGTTCCGACCAGCATGTTCCAACCGTCGATAAGCACGAAAAAAAGAACCTTGAGCGGCAGAGAAATGACCGTCGGTGGCAGCATCATCATACCCATCGACATCACAATGGTCGCCACCACCAAATCGATGACGAGAAACGGCAGCGCTATAAGAAAACCGATTTCAAATCCCCGCCGCAGTTCGGAGATCATGAACGCCGGAATGAGGATTCTGAAATCTTCGTTGCTGAGCTTTTTGTCGGCGCCCAACTTCTCAAGAGCGATGGCCTCAAACATCGCCAAATCTTTTTCGCGAACGTTGGCCATCATAAAGGTTCTGAACGGCGTCGTGGTTTGCGTGAACCCCTCCTCCTGGCTAATGCGATTTTCGATGAGCGGTTTGACGCCCGCCTGCCAGGATTGCTCGAATGTCGGGCCCATCACAAACAAGGTCATGAACATCGACAGACTGACGAGAATGAGGTTGCTCGGTGTCGTTTGCAGGCCAAGGCCGGCGCGTAAAAATGAAAATGCGATGAGAAACCGCGAGAAGCAGGTCACCATCATGAGCAAACCTGGAGCGACGGACAGGACCGTCAAGACGACGACAAGCTGGACAATGCGTCCCGACGCGGTCGGATCGCCGGCGGGCAATAGGCTATCGAGATTGATCGACTGCGCCTCTGCTGGCGCCGACAGCAACAGAAACAGCACGAATGACACTGCCGAGTGGAACATCGTCATTCAAATACGAGTCCCGTAATGAGAAATCCGAGAACTGCACCCTGCCCGCGCGTCTTGATTCTGTCGTCCAAATCGTTGCGCAAATTTTGCAGCCCCCGCGACCCGTTCACGTCAATGAGCTTCATGCCACTCAAGTACACCACGATATCTTGCTCTATTTCTGCTCTTAAAGCCGTCGGCAGCGGCACGCCTGGCGCAACAATCAGCGAACTCTCCATTCGAACTTTCTTGTCATCCGGCTGCACGAGAGAGGCGATGACCGGCTTGAGCACAACTTCCGTCGCGGTGTTCGGAAATCGCGAAAGTGGCTTGGCCGCTGGAGCAGGCTGGTTCAAGTCGGAAACGACTTCGTTTGGCTTCGGCTCGATCACAAAATAAGCAAACCCGCCACCGATCGCGGCAGCGACTACGCTCACAATCGTCACGACCAGAAAGGCGCTCGGTCCCTTGTTGGCTGCGCTCGGATCGGATTGGACTGCTTGGCCCTTCGCCATCGGACTTTCCGCGTTGGTTGCTGACTAAAACGGCAATACATTATCGAGAATCTGATGACCCCAGGCCGGCTGCTGAACTTCCATTACACGGCCGCGTCCACCGTATGAAACTCGCGCTTCTGCGATTTTCTCATATGAAATCGAGTTGTCGGTGGCGATGTCGCGGGGGCGGATAACTCCCGCAACCGTCAGAACACGCACCTCATAATTGACACGAACCTCTTGCGTGCCGCTGATCACCAGATTGCCGTTCGGGAGCACTTCGCCGACGACGGCTGCGACAAGAAGATTGATGTTCTCCGACCTGGCTATGGCGCCCTTGCTGTCCGTCGATGTTGTCCGGCCAATGCTTCCAGTCGTCGTGCCGGTTCCGTCGACTTGGGTCGCTCCGATATCGATCGCGTAGCCGAGAGCCGCATTTAGCCCTGCTTTTGAATCTCTCGATCTCGCCAGAGTGTTGTCGAGCGAAGCCTTGTCTTTGATTTCAATCCTGACGGTGACGACGTCGCCGATGGTCGTTGCACGTGCGTCGCGAAAGAAATCGGCGGCCGCGTCTCGCCACGCTGAATTGGCCGATACGGGCACGTCATACGTTTCGGGAAGGTCGAGGCGCGCGACGCGTTGCGGCACTAGACCGCTGCCAACCGGCGTCAATTCCGGCTCACGGCCAACTTCATGCATCGGCGCAGAGCAAGCCGCCAGGATGAGACTGCCCGCCAACAAACTGAGCCTTGAGCATCGCATGCTAAGGCTTATCCCCATTAGGTGAACGCCGAAGCTGGCCAATTTCAGCTAGTCCCGAGAGTACCGACGATAACCGCGCAGCGCGACGCGCTTCCATTGCCGCCAGGATGGACGCGGCAGATTTGGGCGGAAGCTTGGACACAATGGCTGCCGCCATGGCTTCACTCATAGTCGCCAATTGCTCCGCTGCCGTCTGTGGCTCCATCTCTTTGTAAATCGCCAGCAGTCCTCCGGTCGCTTGCTTCTGAAAATCTTCACGCTTCTTCAGCCACTGCCGATACTCGTCGGATTTCAGAGCCAATTCGTTCATGCGTTTTTCAATATCGGCCTGGGCTTGCGCCAGGCTTTTCATCTGCTGGGAAGCCTGCGCGTTGGCCGTCGCATCTTGTGCGTTCAAACAATACTCTTCAGCGGCACTCAGCGGACGGACATTGCTTGGCGGCGGACTAGCCGGCCCGTCGTCGCCCTTAGCCTTCTTTTCGTGACGAGGGCCTGACGAAACGGGCAGGTCACCTGCGGAGCTTGACGGTGGGCGACCAGCATCTGCCAAGCGCACGACGTCTGCCGTCGTCCCGCTATCGACCAGGACGCGATGCAGCGCGTCCGCGCTAGATTGAGCGTCCCGCAGCTTTAGGCCTGGGTCTTCCGGTGCCGACGAAAATCCAGCAGTGACAAAGGCCGCCAGCAGACCGGCGATGACCCGAAGGTTGAAAAAGCTATTCATGACGAGCGGAGTCATTGAACAACCAATTCGGCCTGAAGTGCACCAGCCGATTTGATGGTCTGAAGAATTGCAATGATCCCTTGGGGCTTCAGCCCCATTCGGTTCAATGCCGAGACCAGCTCTTGCAGACTTGCGCCCTGAACTGTCGAGACACTTCCACCACTCTCGTTCAGTTGCACATCAGTGCTCGGAACAACGACCGTTTCACCTTCAGAGAACGGCAGCGGCTGAGACACTTGCGGAGATTCGGTCACCTGCACACTGATGTTGCCGTGAGCGACAGCCACCGTCGAAACGCGCACATCGCGCCCGATGACGATCGTACCCGTTCGCTCGTCAATCACGACACGCGCCACTTGATCCGGCTCAACCGTCAAATCGCCGATTTCCGCAAACAGGCGCGCAAGTGCGATCGAATCCGGCTTTCGGATACGGACGCTGCGAAAATCCTTTTCGCGCGCAAGGCGGATTCCAAAGTGCCGAGTACCGTAAGAATTGATGGCGTCAACAATACGAATTGCTGTCCGAAAATCCGGATTGCGCAGAAAGAGTTCGAGCGATTGACCTTCCGCGAAACCGCCTGGCGCATCGCGTTCGACGATAGCGCCATTGGCGATCCTGCCGCTCGTTGGAACGCCGAGCGTCACCGACTGCGCATCGCCGGATGCCGAAAAGCCAGAAACGATAATCGGGCCTTGCGCGACGCCGTAGACGACATCGTCCGCACCTGACAACGCCGTAAGTATCAACGTACCACCTGACAAAGATTTGGCGTCGCCGAGAGACGCGACCGAGACATCAATTCGCGAACCCTTTTGCGATAACGCCGGCAACTCCGCCGTCACCATCACCGCTGCGACGTTGCGTGTGCGGGCCTGATATCCCCGAATGTTGACGCCCATTCGATCAAGCATCGATTGCATGGATTGCTGTGTGAATGGCGAGCTTTTTAAACTGTCGCCTGTCCCGCCGAGGCCTACAACCAGCCCGTATCCAACGAGCTGGTTCGTGCGGATACCTTTGAAATCGACGATGTCTTTGATGCGCGTCTCAGCACTTGCCGGACACGCGCCAACCAAGATAGCGATCGCGAACCGCAGAAACCACACCATCCGCTTCATCGTCCCTCAACAATCAACGTCTCGTCAGCGGTGGCGCGCGCTTCGATGATGTTGCCCGTATCAGGATTGCGAACCCGCACTAGCTGACCGGCCCCGACAGACTGCAATGGAACTCCTGTGCCGCGGAGGGAGAGGCCCGGCGTTCGATAAATCAACGTGTATGTGCGCCCCTGCTTGACTGCGTCTTTCTCACGCAATTCTGACGCAGATATCGGCTGTCCGCGAAGAAGCGTGCGTCGCGCAATCTTTCCGATCACGTCCTCGCGGCCGGGGTAAATGTTGGAAAACCCACCAGGGCCCGCGGGCATTACCTGCTCGACGACGGCATCTTCACGAATAACATCACCAGGATAAATGATGGTGCGAACGACCATGGCGACACCGCGTTCGCCGGCCGACGCCGTCGTGACACCAACGACGGCCGTTGCCACAAGAAGTGCAATCAAGCAGCGGCTAACTTGCATCGCGCCCATCACCGAATTCCTTTCGCGATCACTCCGTACATATCATCAGCAGCCTGAATGACCTTAGAGTTCATCTCGTAGGCTCGCTGAGCCGCAATCAACTCGGTAATCTCCTTGACCGGATCGACATTCGAATTTTCAAGATATCCTTGCTGGAGGGTGGCAAATCCGGGATCGCCCGGCACTCCGACAATGGCCGCGCCTGATGCCGTCGTCTCGCGGTAAAGATTGCCGCCTAAAGGATCCAATCCGGCTTCATTCGCAAAATTCGCGAGCGTCAGCTGGCCAACCGATTGCAGCGTCGCACTCGAATCCAAGCGGACGAGTACCTGACCTGAATTATTGACAATGACATCGCTGGCATTATCGGGGATGGCGATTTCCGGAGTGACGAGATTGCCATCGACAGTGACGAGCTGCCCGGTCGAACTCTTGTTGAACGCACCGGCACGCGTATAGAGCGTTTCACCATTCTCACCGGCGATCTGGAACCAGCCTTTGCCGTTGAGCGCGAGGTCGAACTTGTTCGTTGTTCGCGCAAGCGTTCCCTGCATATGTAAATTGCGGATAGCGGCCGGCCGCACACCCAGCCCGACCGACATGCCTTCAGGCACCTGATCCTCGCCGCCGCGCGTTGGCGTCCCCGCCGCGCGCTCCGTTTGATAAAGCAAGTCGGTGAATTCGGCCCGCGCCCGTTTAAATCCAGTCGTGTTGATGTTCGCCACGTTATTGGCGATGACTTCGACGTTCGTCTGCTGCGCCGACATGCCGGTTGCTGCGATCGAAAGCGCTCTCATCAGAAATTCCTTAAATCGACATTCGGCTAATTTCGAGATACGCACCAACGACCTTGTCGCGGATCGCTACTGCGGCGTGCAAAGATTGTTCTGCTTGCATTACGGCTTCTACGACCTGTTGCGTCGACGCCTTGCCTTGCATACCGGCGATTGACATTGCCTCACCCGTTTTCAACGCACCGACCGTGTCGGCCGCCATTGATTTTAGATAAGCGCCAAAATCCGGCGATGCCGTTGTCGAACCGCCAGCAGCGCCAGCGCCTGCCGAAGCTGCGCCCGCGCCGCCAAGAATGGGTGTCAGCAGGGCACCGACAGGCAGACCAATTGTCATTATGCCCTCAACAGATCGACGGTCATCGAGACCATTTCACGGACTTGCTTGATCACCTGGGCATTGGCCGAATACGAGCGCATCGATTCACGCATGTCAGCAAGCTCGACGAGCATGTCGACGTTGGGCATCTTCACCATGCCATTGGCGTCGGCGGCGGCATGGCTCGGATCGAACTCGGTTTTGAAAGGAGCCGTATCCTGCATGACGCGACTGACTTGCACCATGTCGACGCCCACTGCCGCATCGAGAACATTCTCAAAGTTGACGGTTTTTCGCCGATACGGATCGGCGCCTGGCGTCGATCCGGAAGACTGCGCGTTGGCCAAATTTTCTGAAACGATGCGCATTCTTGCGGATTGCGCGCTCAACCCATGTGACGCGGTTTTGAGGGTCGCTTGTAGCGGATCGAACATGGTGACTACACCTTCGCCGCTAGCAGCAGCATCCGATTGAACGACTTTACGACTTGCGTATTCATTGAGTACGACCGCATAACGTCACCCGCCTTGAGAAACTCGGCCTCGATATTGACGCTGTTGCCAGAATGAAGAACCTCAGCGCCGTCGACACGCTTTTCCAGAAATGCTTTCGGCGCATCAGCCGGCAAAATATGAGAAGCGCTTGTCGCCGTCAGCGGCGCGGCGGCTGATTGTTTCAGCGCCATTTCGAAATCTGCGACATCTTTGGCCTTGAAGCCCGGCGTGTTCGCATTGGCGATGTTGCCTGCGATGACGGCCTGACGCTGCGATAGCCAGTCGTTTTGCCGGAACGCCCAATCAAATACTGCCAGCGCCTGCATCTTCGCTCCTGGTCTCAGGTTCAGTACACCATCGGTCACGTCGCTTGCGCCGGGCTTGCCAAGTCGTCGTTGGCCGGAACAGGAGAAAAATAGTGTTCGGGGCGTTTCAACAATTCCGACGCCGTCAGATGTGGCAACCGTGCGCCGTGACCGCGACACGCTGAGCGTCGATCAACGCTGTGATCAAGCGTTGCGTATTTACTTCCGGCTCAGCCGACGGCCTATCAAACGCGATGTAGCTTATTTCTACGCCAGCGACGTCCGCTTCAAGAAGCAGGCGAAAATACACGTGAACGGATTGATGATGAAACTCCAGATCGAAACTGACCTGCGGCAGATGCCCCCAACGTAAACTGACGTCACCCGACGCGCCAAAAAACAAAGTGTCTGGCTCGAACGATAGTTCAATGGATGATTGCACCAATGTTGCAGCGCTGGCGATCTGACCGGTCTTGAGGTAAGCGACGATGTCTGCGAGATCGAGCAAGCGAAGGTCGGCCGCGACTTTTCGAACGCTTTGCCCTAGCGCGACTTCGCGTTGGCAAGCATGATCCACTCTCGCTGGCACCATGTTGTTTGATCCTCAAGCCCGGCGCATCTGACGAGGCTTACTGGCGTTCAGGCTAATCAAGATTTCCGCAATCGCCTTGTAGAACTCGTTCGGTATCATTTGATCGACGTCTACCTTTGCATACAGGGACCTTGCGAGAGCCTTATCCTCTATGACCGGAATATTTCGTTCCTCAGCGGCATGCCGAATGGCAAGCGCAATCAAATCCTGACCCTTCGCGACGACGCGCGGCGCTCCACCTTCCGTTCGCACATAACGCAACGCCACCGCGAAATGCGTCGGGTTCGCAACGACAAGCGTGGCACGCGATACACCCAGCATCATCCGCGTCTTGGCGCGTTGCCGGCCGATAGCCATGCGCCGCGACTTCAGCCGCGGATCGCCTTCAGCCTGTTTGTGCTCGTCCTTGACCTCGTGGGGTGCCATTCGAAGCTCTTTTTTCCAAAGCCCGTGCACCAGAGGCAAGTCGGCGATCATCAGCACAATCGATGCCAATGCGAGCAAGGCAAAAATCAGGATAACGGATGCTTGGGCGCGCCACAGTATGAGGTCCGGCTCCGAAAATAGTGCACTTTGAAATTCGTCCCAGACCAAATACGTGCAGACAATTGCCGTCGCCACAACGGCGATGAAACGAAATATCGTCTTGCCGAATTCGAGCAGGTTCGACGCGCCCACCAGGCGCATGAAGCCTTTACCCGGCGAAATTCGCGATAGATCCGGTGTGATCCGCGACAAGACTGGGCGCGGCAAATTCTGTACGACTGAGGCGCCGATTCCCGCCAGCGCGAATGCCACGACGATCGGCCCCGTTGCTACAATTGCCGCTGACGCGAGCACGCCAAACAGCTGCACTGCGTCAGCTTCATTGTTGAGGTGAATGGCTCCGCCTTGCTCGACGAGGTTGGCGAGCAGCAGACCGAGATTGGAAAACGCGGAGGTCGCCATAAATGAAAAAACTGCCAATCCACCAAGCAGATAGGCGAGATTTGTCACTTCCTTCGAAACTGGAACATTTCCGTCTTCACGAGCGTCGACCAGCTTCTTTTCGGTCGCCTGTTCGGTTTTACTGTCTTTATCCTGCGGTTCTGACACTGTCGCCCCGTCGTGTTAAAAGTGACTAAGTTGACGGGAGCTCGATGGCTCCCTCGGCCGCTAGGCGGAGGACGGAATCGACAATGGCTCGGCGCGATTCCGCGAGATCGCGCGGCGACGCCGCAGCGCTGCTTTGAAGTTCCGCTTCGGCCATGCGCTTGGCGCGAGGCGACAGCGTCGCCAAAATGATGCTTTGGAACGTTGTGTCCATTCCCTGCAAAGCGATCACCGTGCGCTCGACCGGCACGCCATCCATCAAAACCGTGAGTGCCTTCGGATTTAATGTCGTCAAATCTTCGAACTTGAAGAGCAGCTTTCTGATCATCGCAGCATCTTTGGGCTGAGATTGCGCGAGATGCACCAGAGCTTCCTCCGACTGGCTGCGATCGAGGCTGTTGAGAATGCTGGCCAGGACGATGTGCTGCGCCGCGCGACCTTTGTCGGCCTCGAACAGTTCCTGATGCAGCGACTCTTCGATGGCATCGACGACCATAAACGAGACGTCCTTCAAGCCGAAAATTCTCATCAAAAAATGATTGCGCATCTCGGCGGGAAACGACCGCAGGATCGCGGTGCTGCGCTCGCTCCCCATCCGGTGCAAAATGAAGGCAGCGACCTGCGGATGCTGGCGCTCGATAAATGGAATGAGCACGTCATCGTTGACCGTCGGTAGTCGCTCCCACACCGCTTCTTTCGAGTGCTCGGCGCCGGCGCTATCGGCTGCCGATTTGATGTCGTTGATGACGCTGCCGACGAGAAGTTTGACATCGTCGCCGCGGCCGGAAAATGGCTTCCCTTTGCCGATCCGGTCTTCGAACTCCTCGACAATGAGCGCGAGATCGGGTGCTGAGATCGTAACCATCGCGTCTGTCGAACGCATAATTGTGTTCAGCTCTTCGGAGCTGAACTTCTTCAGCAATTCGACGGCACGCGTTTGATCCAAGGCGAGCAGCAAAAGTCCGACCTTTTCGGCGCCCGTCATTGCTCGCTGTGTCGTTGCACGTTGCATAGATGCCTTGTTCGGGCTGATGTCGGTCGAGCCGCTACTTGCTAGTGGTGAGCCCACTTCCGACTTGCGTGAGCGTCACACCAAACCTCGACGCCGCTTCGTCGAGAACGACGACTTCGCCTCGTGCAATCAACCGCCCGTTAACAAATATGTCGACAGCATCACCGACCTTCTTGTCGAGCTTGACGATTGACCCTCGTGCAAGCTTTTGAAGCGCGGCTACCGGCATCGTTGCCGAACCGAGAACGACCTTCATGGTCACGGGAATATCCATGACAACGTCTCGGCCTGAATTTTTATCGGAGCGCGGATCATCAAATGGCATTGATCCAAAGCTCAAGCTTGGATCGGCGCCCTGTGCTGCTGCCGTCCGCGCGGATCGTCCTAAAACGTCAGTGATCGGGCTTGCCGTCGCGTTGGCGCCACTTGCCAATTGCTTCAACAGCGCATCGCTCTGATCTTCAAAGGTCGTGTCAGACATCGGCCCACTCTCCCCGCACTTTCCAGCGTGTCGTCATTATCGTCACACACCCCGTTACAAATCGCGATCCGCGAAAAACGCGCCGGCACGCTCATCGAATTCGCAACTTTGCTCAATTCTCAGCGTCAGATTTCCATCGCGCTTGCCAAGCTCGCACCAGAAAATCGGTCCGCCATCAAAATCCAATCGCGCGCGGCTTGTGTCGAGAATCGACAATGGGACGATCGTCCCGACTGCGAAGCGCCGAACATCTGCCAATGCCATCGTCTCTTCACTCAACACTGCGCTGACGCTGACGAAGGCACGCGAAAGTTCCTCCGCAAGTTGACGAGACCAATCGTCATCATAGAGTGTTTCATGGCCCGGCATTTCGGGCGCCGGGTCGATAACCAGAAGCGATCGAATCGGCGACAGGATTTCCTGCGGAATTGCGATTTCTATAACCCCGGCTTGCTCGCCAATTTCGAGCTTTAGCCTGGCGACGAGCACGGCTGCGGCGGCCCCGCACACAGGCTCTAATTCTCCTGCGGCTCCAACCTGCCCAACTTCAAATTCGATATCGGTGACCAGCGAAAATACGTTGGTCAAGGATCGTGCAAGGCGGCGAAAAAGAACCCGTACCACATTGATTTCTGCGGCAGTCGGCTGCCGTCCGCTGGGTCGCGACGGCACCACAAAATCGTAACCGAGCGCGGCGTCGACGAACAGCGACACGGCATCGGCATCCGCAGAAAAAACGATGTTGCCTTTAAGCTTCAGAACATTGACGACGGCCGTCACCGTTGAAGTGGGCCAAAGGGCAATGTCGTTGTAACGCCCTGAAACTAGTCCGATGAGGGTGATTTTCGGCTGCGCGACCGATAGCGTTTTCATTTCGTCGATCAGCGCTTTCGGCAACTGATCAAAAATTGCAATGAGGCCAGGAAGGCGATCAGGGCTATTTTTGCCAGCAGCCAGCGCCGCCTCTACGGCAATGCGCACGACCGACCCATCGGGTTGTAGGGCTGACTGCACGATTTATGCCGCCTGCCGACCGGCTGCTGCAGCCTGACTCTCGCCACCACCCATTGTAGCTTCCTCCACGGAATTGATTGAAGGCCGCTCATATGCGGAAATCGCTTTGCGTCCGTGCTCGATCGCAACTTGAGGCATCGCGCCGTTCATGAACGCGAGCAGCGATTGCTTCACGATCGTGTAAAGGCGCAACTGCTTGCCACGAACGGTTTTGACTTTTGTCGCAACCGGCGCAACGACCGCGTAGGACAGGAAGATGCCGGCGAAGGTTCCAACAAGCGCCGACGCGATCAAAGCGCCCAATACTTCAGGCTCCTGATCAATGGCACCCATGGCTTTGACGACACCCAGCACTGCGGCGACGATGCCGAGTGCCGGCAGGCCGTCGCCGACCGCAACGAGCGCGTGCTGCGCCTTCATCCGGTCATAGCGGACGGTTTCGATTTCCTCATCCATGAGAGATTCAATTTCATGGGTTCTGGCATTACCCATAATGATCAAGCGAAAATAGTCACAAATGAAGATCGTAAGCTCCTCGTTTTTAAGAACACTCGGGAGCCGCTTGAAGACGTCAGATTCGGCTGGCGCGTCGATAATCTTCTCCATCTCTGCGCGCGATTTGTTGCGCAATTCCCGCATGAGAAAGAACAGCAGCGCCAACAGTTCAATGTAATCCTTTTCGGTTGGTACCGCATTTTTGAAAGCCTCGATCGAGGCCGTGCCGCAATCCTTGATGGTCTTCATCGGGTTTGCCACGACGAATGTGCCAATTGCGGCGCCGCAGATGATGACATACTCCCAAGGCTGCCAAATGACGTCGACGTGCCCACCCATGGCCATGAAGCCACCGAGCATGCACACCAGCGTAATGACCAGCCCGACTATGATCGTCACAGATCGCCCTCATCGCTTAGGAACCAGCGCCAGGGTGCGGTGCTTCGCCTTGCGTGGAACTGGCTCTCAGGCGAAACGCTGCCGCGCCGGTGTCAGCCTCCGTCAAGTTTGTTGACGCATGATGGCGATGACAGTTTTGGAGACGGATCGACGTGCTGACGGCTGCTTTGACATATCGCAACGTTACGCAGAACATTGACCGATCGCTTGATGTCGTCGCCAAGTCACCGCAGGTATCGAGGGAATCTGAGAGCTATCTGAAGCAGATCGGCAACGTGAAATCCATCGACGACTTCATGTCGAACAAGCGTGCGCTGCGATATGCGCTCACCGCGTTTGGCCTCGGTGACATCGCCTATGCCAACGGTCTCGTTCGAAAACTGCTCGAAGGCGGCGTGGATAGACCTGACGCGCTTGCAAACCGCTTAAGCGATCAACGCTATCGAGACTTTGTCTCCGCCTTCAATTTTGCGCGTTACGGCGAGGCCGCGACGTCGTTCGGGCGAACCCAGGAAGGCACCGTTGAGCGCTACCGGCGGCACATTCTTGAAGAAAACGTCGGTGACCAAAACGCCGGTGCGCGCTTGGCGCTCTACTTTCAGCGCCAGGCTCCGAACCTTCGCAACTCTCTTGGCCTGCTTGCGGATGCTGCCCTGCTCAAGGTTACGCAGACGGCTTTGGGGCTGACACCGTATATGTCGAACCTGAGCATCGAGACGCAGCAATCGCTGATTAATTCGAAGCTGAATGTTGAAGACTTCAAGGATCCAGCAAAGCTTGCGAAGTTCTTGAACCGGTTCACGGCGCTGTGGGATTTGAACAATCCACCCGCAGCGGCGACGACTCCTATTTTGTCGGCATTCAACTATCCGAATGTTGCGATCGGCAGTGACCTTTTGACCGCAATTCAACGATTCAAGTCGGGAGGCTGAACGCGGTGCAATCCAATATCTATGTCGGATTATCGGCGCAGATGGCGCTCAGCCGCCGGCTCGACACACTCGCGAATAATATGGCGAACACGACGACGCCAGGTTTTCGAGCTGAGAAAGTTGAATTTGAACAATTGGTATCGCGTTCGGGGCAGGCTCCCGTCAGCTACGCATCGCGGGGAGAAACGCATCTATCGACAATGTCCGGCGAATTGACGGAAACCGGAAGCCCGCTTGATGTCGCCATCCGCGGCTCGTCTTGGTTTGCTGTCCAAACCGCTTCTGGCCTCGCCTACTCGCGCGACGGCCGATTGCAAATGGACGAAGGCGGGCAATTAAAAACAATCACAGGCCTGAATGTGCTTGATGCCGGCGGATCGCCGCTGCAAATCAACCCGGGTGCAGGTCCGCCCGCCATCGCCAAGGACGGAACGATTACGCAAAATGGCCAGCAGGTCGGGGCGATTGGTCTCTTCAGCATGGATCCGGCGAGCAAGCTTGCTCGCGGCGAGGGCGCAACTGTTATTCCTGACCTGACGCCGTTTCCGGAACTCGACTTCAATTCTAATGGGGTCGTGCAGGGTTTCGTTGAGAAGTCCAACGTCAATCCCGTTACCGAACTGACCAAGCTGATTGCGGTCCAACGATCATTCGAGGCCGTAACGAACGCGCTTCGAGACAGTGAGGCGACAATGCAAGACACGATGAAAATTTTATCAGGCGTCTAGAATCCTTCCGGCGGCGAACTCGATGGACGATTTTGAATTGAACGTCATGACCCTCAACAATCGTTGATTGACTGACCATGCACGCGCGACCATCGCATCGATCGGGCCGCTTAAGCGACGTTCTCGGCATGATGGAGCGCGCCAATGGCGCAGCGACGGCGCATCAGATCAGCGGCCGCGTCAATCGGGTGACGCCGGCGTTTGTCAGCGTCGAAGGTCTGTCGAATTTTTGCAGTATCAATGACATTGTTACGATCCGATCGGCGTCGGGCCAATCGATCGCGCAAGTGGCGAGCATTGATCAAAGCGCAGTGAACGTAAATCTTATATCATCTGATACGAGCATAGAACTCGGTGACAAAGTCACGCTGACCGGCGGATCGCTGACGATCGCGCCCGACATCAGCTGGAAGGGGCGGGTGCTGAATGCGCTCGGCCAGGCCATCGACGATGCCGGTCCGATCGTTCCTGGCCCTAAAAATGTTCTGATCGATAGCCGCTCGCCGCCGGCGTTGCGCCGCCAGCGCCTCGGCCGCCACATGATCACCGGCGTGAAGATTATCGATCTGTTTACGCCGATTTGCGCCGGGCAACGCATCGGAATCTTTGCTGGGTCCGGCGTTGGAAAATCGACGCTGCTGGCCATGCTCAGCCGAAGCTCATCGTTCGACATCATCGTGCTTGCACTTGTCGGCGAACGTAGCCGTGAAGTTCGCGATTTTCTCGATGACACGCTGAGCTTGAAGCAATCTTCCGTCATCGCAGTCGTCGCAACGGCCGATGAAACACCAACGTTGCGAAAACTCGCGCCGAGTACTGCGATGGCCATCGCCGAGTATTTTCGCGACCGAGGCAATCAGGTGCTGCTGATTGTCGATTCAATAACCCGCTTTGCTCACGCTTCGCGGGAACTTGCGCTGGCGGCCCAAGAACCGCCCGTGGCACGCGGATTTCCTCCGAGCGTTTTCAGTGCTCTCCCTCGATTACTTGAACGAGCCGGGACAGGTGAAACCGGAGATGGATCAATCACAGCACTCATTTCAGTTCTCATCGATGGCGATGATCACAACGATCCAATTGCTGATTCCGTCCGCGGCATCCTCGACGGCCACATCGTTCTAGATCGCGCCATTGCGGCGCAAGGGCGCTTTCCAGCCGTCGACCCGCTTGCGTCAATCTCCAGATTGGCGACAAAGCTGCGTAGCGAAGAGCAGGCGCAGCTCGTTGCGCAGCTCATTCATCTCATTTCGATCTATGAGGAGAGCAAAGATTTGCGCACGTTGGGCGGATACAAATCCGGAAGCAATCCAACGCTCGATCGAGCTCTCCTGCTCGTCCCACGCATCTATGATGCCATGAAACAAACGCCCAGCGACCCCATCTTCACCGACGTCTTTGAAACGCTGCTAGCAACGCTGTCTGGCGCTTAATTCGTCGCGCCATTGCAAACCGTATTGCGCGCGTCAGGAGGCAGGCCATTCCATTCTTTCTCGAAAACAAAGGTTGTCGCTTTGGCGATGGATGGACGACATGAAGATATCGCCCAGTGTTTTTGGACTTATGTTCAGTAAGCCTGATCTCGCGAAAATCCTTCTGGATGCGACAAGCACGCATCGTTCCGTCGGCGTTCAAGATCGATCTGGCGCGCCAACGCACACGAGTAAAAATTTGAATTTTTCGCGCGACGGGCAGGTCTATACGGCGCACTCCCCCGTGTTAAAGGTCGACCCGTCGCGCGACCGGCTGCAACATCACCTCGTCATCGGTAATGCACTCGCTCTTGACTCGCCAGCCGACACACACGCCGCGCCTATCGCTCCGGCCTTGCGATCAGAGCGGATCGAAGCGAAGTGGCAAATGGACGATATCCGCGCCGACCTACCGATGACAGCAATCAATCCCGCGCCAATGAATTTCGTTCCGCCTTCACCAGCCTCGGCTGTGGGTGCTACGCGACGACGGCCAAGATTCGATGCGTCGGTCGGCGATGAGAGCCGTGTGCGCGACGGCACCTTGTCGGCAAAAACCGAACGACTGACAGCGGGAGTTCCGACACTACGCGCAGTCGCTGCGATCAGCCTTTGTGTTGCGGCTGTCGCCTATCTGATGTTCTGAATGTTGGCCTTGGAATGGCCTCGTCACAGCACTTCCCGTGACGTCGCGAGCAGCGTTGTCGACATCGTAGAGCGCGACGCCATCGCTTGGCGCGCAGCCGAACGCCAACCAAAAACTGACGCCGCATCGCTCCACCGTCGTAGCTGCGATGCGCAAACAAAATCGATGTCAGTTGAGCCCGAACGCCAACGGACGTTCGCACCTGCCGAGTTGCAGCGGCAGTGCACGTGTGGCGCGGCCGCTGCGCCGCTCGAAGCCAGAATGCGTTCCTAGGACTTCACCTAGTAGTTCGCCATTTTGTTTTATCTATATTTTGAACAATAGCATTGTCGCGAATATTGATTCGAGCGTCAAAATTTTGCTCAACCGACTGTCGCGTTTTGATGATTGTCGGCGCGAACCTGTAAATGCAGCTGTAAAGGCGGTTCTTTTTTCGTTGCGGAGACATTATGTCACCAAGCACATCCTCTGAAATTACAGAGCGTCCTCGTCTTCAACTCGCCGGCCCACTTTATAATCAAATTTATTCGCTGATGCGGCAGCGGCTTGCCTCGGGTGAATGGAAAAGCGGGCAGCCCATGCCGACTGAAAATGTTCTCGCTCAAGAGTATGGCGTCAGTATTGGCACCGTTCGTAAAGCACTCGACCAGCTCGCACGCGCTAAATTGATCGTCCGCCAGCAAGGGCGCGGAACCTACGTTGGCAAAAACAGTGGCCCCGGCCAGATTGGTCGTCGCGCTTGGCATCTCCAGTGCGAAACAGCCGACGAAAGCGATCTGTGCGGAACTCTCGTTCCCGGCCAGTGCGAATTGGCAACGGCTACACATGCGGAAGCGCTTGCGCTGCAGATTTCGACATTGCAAAAAGTTTTGCGAATTCGATGCATCACGAGACTTGAACAAGGAACGCTTAGCATAGATACGTTCGTGTTGCCTGTCGCGACATCCGGCCTATCGGAAGCGCTCTTGCGTTCGGAAAGCGTAGCGATTCATGATTTTGTGGCGAGCTTGGAAGCCAACGCGACGGAATACGTCGATAAGATTTCCGCGATAGCGGCCGTGGGTGACATCGCCGTTCGGCTAAAAACGCCGGTGGGCAGTCCTGTACTTCGAATCAGCCGCGCGGGATTTTCCAATTCCAACCGGCCGGTTTTCTTGCTGGATCGCGTTGTAAAGCTCTCTGACTCGGCTGAATATATCGCGTCGGTCCGCTAATTGTGCGAGACCACGTTGGTTCGGACGGCATTTTTCGTGCGTGGCGAGTCACGCCCTAGTTCTCGCCATTGAATAAGCGTCGGATATGTGTGCGGTGGTGCTTCCGCGAGCTCCGCTGCGCGCGCATCGGAGATATTTGAATACTGTTTAACATGGTTTTGCGCACAAATGGTGGTGGATAATTCGAGGCTGAATGGAGTTCAATCGGCCGCTACCGACACTTATCGCTGCGGCAATGATCTGATTTTACCGCAATTAGACGTCAATACACAGGTCTCGCAGAGCGCACTGGTGCTCGCGCGACTCTCAGCATATTGAGCAATAGCGTCGTCTCAGCCAGCCGTGTCGATTTTGAACTGCGCGTGCTCCGAGCGATTCCTAATTCGGTCGCGATCGGACGCGCATGACTGCGCCACGTTTCGATAAAACGCGTTTCTCCTACTTTCGAATGGCAGATCACAGTCGCTATACAGTGTAGGATCGCCGGATCGTAAGTGTCGCGGCGGTTCGGACTAGTTTGGTATTTGTCTCTGTCAAGGATGAGTAAAAGCCGATGATGCGCCTTTGGCTGACACCTTATTTTCATCCAACCGTTTGCCTTGCCGTCGGGAGCAACCCGGCGCTTTTGTCCGCTGCTGTACTGGCGGTTTCAAAAAAATACGATGTCGACATTGCGAGTGACTGGCCGACCGCCAAGTCCAGACTGCATCGCTTGAATGAAACCTTCGAGTCTGTGGTCTCACGATGCTTGCCGGCAAACGCATTGAGCCTGGATGATAAGCTCCACGATCACACCCTGCGTGGTTTCAAGCCGGAAGGGTCGCTCGCGCGCGCTCACATGCGCGATCCCAATAGATCTCAGAAGGTGTCGGTCGTCATGATCGTCGGATCACCGGATGATACGGAGGTCCGGGACTTCGCTTCGAAAACCGCACGCTTTCCCGTCCGCAGACTTCTCATCGCGGATCGGCGCGAAACCGACAGCGCAATTTCGGCGCTCAATCATCGCTGCGTAGATTCTCTTCTCTTCAGCGACCAAATTTCTACAGCGGACAGCCTGGATGTTGAAATTCGCCGACTTCAGACGGAGTACTTCAAATGCTCAATGAAGTTTCTTGGTGCAGCGTTTTCGACTGGCGACACTGCCTTTCTGCGTAACGCTGAATTCCAAGAATATTTTCACCGCCTGCTCGCGGATCATGACGTGACCGAATTCTACGTCTCATCGAATCCGGCCGGTGTGCTGCTTGTAAAGGTCACTGGAGAACAGGCCTTCTTAATGTCTTGCAACGAGGAAAGCCGCAGAGCGCATAGCGAGATCGCGGCATCAGAAGAAGCGCCTCGTGAGCTGCTATCGCTGCTCGCGTCGGATGAGGTGGTCGCCTATTTTCCGACGGAGCACGGCTTCTACATGCGCAACGAAGTACGGAAATGGCGCGATTGGGTATGGATCAACATGCGGTCGTTTGCGACAGAAGGCTGGCGCCATTACCTCTTGCCTCAATCACGCCGAACGCAGCACATCTTCGATCGCGTTAGCGGCGGATCAGAGCGCACGGCAGTCAGTGATGCCGGACCGCCTCTACAAATCAAAAAATCCATGCTTTGAACACGCGATTATCGCTGAAATGCGATTTGCTACGCCAAGCTTGCGCAGTGCGTTCGCGATATGGAATTCGACGGTCTTGCTCGAAATATTGATGATCTGACCGATTTCCGCATACGATTTCCCGTCCTTGATCCATCTCAGGACCTCGATCTCGCGCGCAGACAGGTTTGGTCGCTGTGCATGCCCAAAACTTTCAACCTGCTCTATCCGGTGCAATCGTTGGGATAAGACGAGACATTTCGACACCAGGCGCCAAACCGCGCTCTGGTCGTCGATCTTCAGGTCGGGGCTACTGCGGCTGAGATGGAAAACATGCTGACCGTTGTCAGCCGTTAGAATGGGTATGCTGACCCCATTATGAAGCCCGCACTGCGAGGCCATTGCTGCATAATTTTGGATGTCCGTGCCGGCCCGGTCGTCAGCGCCCGCTTCAATCCAGGTGAGCGGGCGACCTTGGGTGACCGCATAGTCAGTCATCGCATCGCGGAACGCGCCACGCCCCCCCTGTTGCCATTGTACAAAGGGCAAGGGCTGAGATCTCACCAAAATGCGGTGCTCGCCAAAACCATCCGAACGAATAACCAGAAACTGATCAAAACATTCATCAATCAGAACTCGACCAAGTGCTGCGGCCAATTCGTCTGACGTTTTTGCAGCCGCAATTGAACTGAATGTTTCCCCGACATTTGCCGTTTGCAAACGCAAACTCCGGTCAACACGCGACAGTTCGCCGTGGTCGACTTCATCTGCGTGCTCAACGCCGGGTTCTAAAAAATCGAATTGTTCAACATCGCGACACATTTCGAAATTTTTCTCCGCTGCACCAATCGTGCGCGATACAAAACGTTTTCGAATTTCCGCACGTCTCGAGCACGGAACAGCTCCGTACTTTTGCAATTACAGACGGCTTCAATGCCGCCATGCGTCGTTCAAATTTTACACTGCGAAAAGCTATGGCGAGCAGGCGGAATGATTTTACTCGTACGAAACGGTCGGGCAAATTTGGGTCAAACTTAGTGGTCGTGAGACGATGAGATGGCGAAAAATCCAGCGACGATTGTGGTGCATTTTGTAGACTTCGCCTAACGAACTACGCACTTCGTCTTTGACGATCAACAAACACTAATTGAAATAAACGTGATGGCTACTGCGCCCACTGCTTTATTTTTTCGCCAAGTGCGCAAACGCATGCCGGTTGTGCGTCTGATGCAGAGCGAAGATTTTTCGATCTTCAACCACTGTTAGCGGTCCGATTTGTCGCGCCCTTCGCTGTAGAAATCTTCGACACAACACGCGACCGAGCTTTCATGGCGATGGACGCGGGAGGTCCGACTCATCTCCAGTCGTGCAACTGTCGTGTGACGTCATGTAACTTTTGTGACAGTGAGCGCTGCGCGATCAAGGGCTGAACATCACATGCTGCTGGCCGCGCAGCGGCTTCGATCAAGCTGACGTGGTCGTCAACAAATTAAGCTGCAGCAGATCACGAGCGCGCCACGCGCGCTCCCGATGCGACC
>FSSH01001097.1_pt1 | contig 69031 bp, 89 predicted proteins | sample 1166101 | NCBI WGS metagenome assembly FSSH01 (sample SAMEA32972668, study PRJEB13176) | freshwater metagenome | biome: Drinking water system; feature: Biomass in drinking water that filtered by 0.45 um membrane; material: drinking water | place: USA | collected 2012-12-20 | depth 0 m | reverse complement strand
AGCCCGATCCACGCCAGATCGATATGTTTGCCTCCGCCGTGACACAGCGCACGGGCAACGCCGGCTGATCGACCCGCCATTGTCGCCGCGCATCGAGCGCGCGGGCGGAGTGGCATCTTGGGTATCTGGGCAGATTACATCAAATACGGCTGGCCGGTCATCACCGGGCTCGCCGCGTTCCTGGTGATCGTCGCCACGCTGTGGCTCAACAGCCGCTTCGTCAGCCGCGCCGAACACGCCGATCAGCGCAAGACCGCTGAGGCGCGCGACAACGCTCTTGCCGCGAGCATCGCCGATCATGCCGAAAAGCTGAAGCTGCTGGAGGCGCATCTGCGCGAGCCGCCGACCCGGCACGAGCTGGATGGCCGGCTGTCAACCGTGCTCCAGCGCCTCTCCGGCGTTGAGGCGGAAATGCGCGCCAGCAGCCTGCGGATCGATCGCGAGTTCGATTCGCTGGGCAAGCAGCTCGGCACCCTCAACGATTATCTCCAGGCGATCATCGAACGGGGGCCGCAACGATGATGAGCGAAATCATCGCTCCCGTCATTCGCCGTGCGGTGCTCGATTTCCTGGCCGATGTCGGCGGCGAGCATAATGATCATGTGCTGTCGCTCCAGCTCGCCGGGCTGGGCCACCGCGTCGCGCGGCGCGATGTGCGCGACATGTTCACCTGGCTCGCCGATCGCGGGCTGGTGACGGTCGATCAGCTCGGCCCCTATCTGGCGGCGACCATCACCCCGGACGGGATCGACGTGGCGGGCAGCGTGCTGCGCATCGAGGGCATTTCGCGCCACAAGACGGGGGTCTGATCATGGCCGGCCGTTCGCGCATCGAAAGGCTCGATCCGCGCATCCGCGCCGAGGTGGACAATGCCATCAAGCGCGGCGTGACGATCGACGCGATCGTCGAGCTGCTGCAGGGGATGGGCATCACCATCGCCCGCTCCTCGGTCGGGCTCTACACCAAGAAATACGCCGAACTCGCTCGCCAGCAGCGTGACATGCGCGCGGTGGCCGAGGCATTCGGCCAGGAATTCGGATCGGCCGACGATCGCCAGAGCCGCATGATGGTCCAGCTGCTCACCAGCGTCATCACCCGCGCGGTGATGCCGATGGTCAGCGGCGGCGACGAGCTGGATGGATTGGTCGATGCCAAGGAGCTGCATTTCCTCGCCCGCGCGGTGAAGGACACGATGAGCGCCGCCAAGCTCGACGTCGAACGCGAGCGCATGGTCCGCGACGAAGAGCGCAAGAAAGCCGCCGAGGCCGGCGCCGAGGCGGCGCGCAAGGGCGGCGCCACGGCCGAGACGATCGAGATGGTCAAGCGCAGCATCCTGGGTCTTTCCTGATGCAGCGCGTCTTCCCCGATCGGCCGATGAGCATGGTGTTCGGCCGCAGCGGCGCCTCGCCGGCCGCCGGCGCGCACTTCCAGCTCGCGATCCGCGCGCGCGATGCCGCGCGGCGCCTGGGCCTGTTCGCGTCGATCGAGGCGAGTCGCTGCACGATCAGCTGCTCGCGCTATCTCCACCTGCGCACCGCCGAGGGCGCGTGGATCATCCGCATTTCCGATCATCCCCGGCCCGAGGATACCGGGCGGCCGACGCCGCATATCGATTTCGTCAGCCGCGACGGCATTGGCGGCGAAATGGCGCTGCTCACCATCGTCGAGCGCATCGCCGCCGGCCAGATCGCATGGTTCGACGCCGGCTGCTCGCAAAAGGCACGGCGATGAGCGGTGCGACCGAAACGCCCGATATCCTGCTGCCCTATCAGCAGGAGGCCCTGCAGCTCACCCAGCAGCACCCGCTCTATGTCTGCGAAAAGAGCCGCCGCACCGGGCTCACCTACGGCTTTGCCGCCGATGCCGTGTTGACCGCCGCCGCCGCGCGCGGCGGATCGGACGTGTTCTACATTGCCTTCAATCTCGACATGACCCGCGAGTTCATCGGCTATGTCGGCGAATTCGCCAAGGCGTTCGACGTGGTCGCTGCCGAATCGGAATTCCTCTATGACGATGGCTCGGAGCAAGGGATCAAGGCGTTCCGCGTCGATTTCCCCTCCGGCCATGCCGTCACCGCGCTCACCAGCAAGCCGCGCTCGCTGCGCGGCCGGCAGGGCGTCGTCATCATCGACGAAGCGGCCTTTCACGATCAGCTCGACGAGCTGCTGAAGGCCGCGCTCGCGCTGCTGATGTGGGGCGGGCGCGTGGCGGTGATTTCCACCCACAACGGCGCCGACAACCCGTTCAACACGCTGATCGAGGATATTCGCGCCGGCAGGCGCAAGGGCGTGGTCCAGCGGCTCACGCTCGAAGATGCGCTCGGCCAGGGCCTCTACAAGCGCATCTGCCTGCGCACCGGCAAGACCTGGTCGCCCGAGGCCGAGGCAGCCTGGGAGGCCGATCTGCGCGCTACCTATGGCGATGCGGCCGGCGAGGAGCTGGATGTCATTCCGGCGCGGGGATCGGGGGTGTTCCTGACGCGCGCGACGATCGAAGCGTGCATGACGCCCGATTATCCCGTCCACCGCTTCACCCCGCCGGCAGGCTTCGAGCTGAAGCCGCTCGAATGGCGCCAGAGCTATGTCGGCGAATGGCTGCACGACGTGATCGCGCCCACGCTGGCGAGCTTCGATCCCTATCGGCGCACCTTTTTCGGCCAGGACTTTGCGCGGTCGAGCGATCTTTCGTGCATCGCGCTCGGCCAGATCGATCCGATGACGACGCTCCACTGCCGGCTCGGCATCGAGATGCGCGGCGTGCCGTTCCGCGAGCAGAAGCAGATCCTCGATTATCTCGTGCGCGGCGTGCCGCTCTTCTCGGCCGGGCGCATGGACGCACGCGGCAACGGCCAGCAGCTCGCCGAATCGATGGTCGAAGATTGGGGCGCCGATCGCATCGAAGCCGCCATGGACAACGCCAACAGCTACTTCACCCACATGCCGCGCATGAAGGGGCGCTTCGACGATCGCACCATCGCCATCCCGCGCAGCGACGCGATCGTCGACGATCTCCGGCTGATCAAGCTGGTGAAGGGCGTGCCGATGGTGGTCGATCGCACCACCGACAAGGAAGACGGGGCCAAGGGCAAGCGCCACGGCGACTTCGCGATCGCGCTGATGAACCTGGTCGCCGCTGCCGACATGGACGTGATCCCGATCGAATTCGGCGCCACCGGCACGCCGCGCAGCGGCGCCGACGCCTTCACCACCACCCGCACCGGCTTCGGCACGATCCGCCGGCGTGAGGACTTCGGCGCCAGAGGGAGCTATTGATGGACAAGCCCGCGCCCGAATTGCTGGGCCTCATTGCCACCACCGCCAATGGCCGGGACATCACCCAGCCCTGGATCGGTGAACTCAAGCAACCGCTCGATCAGCGCCTGTGGGGGCCGGCCGACTGGGGGCCTTATGACCGGGTGTTCCTGGACGATCAGGTGAAGTCCTGCCTCGCCCAGCGCATCGGCGCCGTCGTCTCGCGTGACTGGCACGTTCTGCCGGGCGACGAACAGGATGCGCGATCGGTGGAGGCCGCCGAACGGCTTACCGATGCGATCAGCGCGATCGGCTGGGACCGGCTGACCGAGAAGATGCTCTATGCCGTCTTCTTCGGCTATTCGGTCGCCGAGCTGGTGTGGCAGCAGCAGGCCACCGGCTGGGGCTGGGATCGCATTCATGTGCGCCATGCCCGCCGCTTCCGCTTCGACAGCGAGGATCGGCTGCGGCTGCTCACCATGAATTCTGGCGTCACCGGCGAGCTGCTGCCGGATCGCAAATTCTGGGTGGTGAAGTCGGGCGGCACCGATGACGATCACGCCTATGGGCGCGGCCTGGCCGAATGGCTCTACTGGCCGGTGTGGTTCAAGCGCAACGGCGTCCGCTTCTGGAACGCCTTCCTCGACAAATATTCGGTGCCCACCGTCAAGGGCACCTATCCGCGCGGCGCCACCGCCGCCCAGGTCAACGATCTGCTCGCGGCGATCCAGGCGATCGCCACCGATACCGGCATCGCCGTGCCCGAAGGCTTCCTGATCGAGCTGATCGAACAGGCCAAGCAAGGCGCCGATTTCGGCGCGGTGTGCCGCTACATGGACGGCGCGATCGCCAAGATCATCCTCGGCCAGACAATGACCACGGACAATGGCAGCAGCCGCGCCCAGGCCGATGTCCATGCCGATGTGAAGCTCGAGATCGTGAAGGCCGATGCCGATCTGTTGACTGACAGCTTCGCGGCCGGGCCGGCGCGCTGGTGGACCGATTTCAACTATGGCCCCGATGTCGCCGCGCCGCGCGTGATGCGCGTGGTCGAAGAGCCGACCGATCTGAAGGCCGAGGCGGAAACCGACAAGGTTCTGGCGGAGATCGGCTGGGAGCTGACAGAGGAAGCCTTCAAGGACAAATATGGCGAGGGCTATGAGCGCAAGCCCAAGCCCGATCCCGCCGCCATCCCCGGCACGGGGCCGGGCGCAATGCCCGGCGGCACTGCTGCCGGCGCCGATCCCGCCGCAACGCCCGATCCGGCCAATGATCAGCAGCCCGCGCTGCGCGTCGCCAGCTTCGCCGCCAGCGATCCGCGCTCGCTCTACGTCTATCGGCAGGTGAAGAACGCCGACGAGATCATGGCCTGGGCGACCGAGCAGGGCTTCGCCTCGCTGCTGCCGCCGGGCGATCTCCACGTCACCGTCGCCTATTCAAAGCAGCCGGTGAACTGGTTCAAGATGGCGAGCGATTTCGTGCTGGGCGATCGGCTGGTGATCGATCCGGGCGGGCCGCGCGTCGTCGACCGCCTGGGCGACAAGGGCGCGATCGTGCTCCATTTCTGGAGCGAGCAACTCAGCTGGCGCAACCGCCAGATGCGCGAAGCCGGCGCGAGCTGGGATCACCCGCAATATCTGCCGCACATCACCCTCACCTATCAGGGCGGCGATATCGATCTGGCGAAGGTGCAGCCCTATACCGGCCGCATCGTGCTCGGCCCGGAGATATTCGAGCCGATCGAGGCGGACTGGGAGGCCGGTCTGGCCGAGGTGAGCCTCGCCGAGCCGCCCGCGCGCCCGCGCGACGTTGTCGACGAAGCGGTCGACGCGATCCTGGCAATGGAAGGCTGGGCCCCTGCGCCGCCGCCCGTGGTCGCATTGGTCGATCAGCTGAAGGCCGCCACCAGCTTTGACGAGATGCTCGCCATCCTGCGCCGCGAGGCCGAGCTCGGCGACCAGGCCGCGCTCACCGAGAGCCTGGCGCGCGCCGGCTTCGCGGTCCGCCTCGATGCACTCACCGATGACGGAGGCGAAGCATGACCGACATAGCTGACAAGGCCAAAAAGACGCTTCTCTTCCTTGAGATACCCAGGGATGAGCTGGCAGTGCGAATCGCCGAAGTCGCGATGGGCGTAAAGCGCCCCGCCGGCGTGTCACCGGACTTTGCGCTTAAAACAATCGACCTTTTGCATCCCGGTCAGGCGCAGCGATGGCGGAAAGCCGCCGATGCCGCTGTTGTCTATTTCCACGAGTGCATCAATGCCGCGAGGCAACCGTCATGACCGACGCGAGCTTCGACGACGTGAAGCAGCTGGCCATCGAGGAAGCTCAGGCGGTGCGGCTGATGCTGGAGGGCGGCGATCGCAGCGTGCTCGTCATCGTCATGGTCGATTGCGGCGAAAGCGGCGTGCTGCGCATCGCCTCGCCCAGCGATCAGATGCGCAAGGGCACGGTCGAGGCCTTCATCGACATGCTCGGCGGCTATTGCGAGAAGCTGCAGCAGATCGTGGACGCGGCCTCCAATGGCTGATCCGCCGATCCGCCAGGTCATCACGCTGCCACCGGCCGACAGCGTGCGCGCGTTCGAAGCGCGCGATCGGCTGCGGCTGACCGTCAACTGGGCGGATATGTGGCAGGGCGAGCATGCCCGCGCCTTCACCGTCGCCAAGCTCCAGGATCTCGATATCCTCGCCGAAATCCAGGCAGCGGTGGCCGATGTCATTGCCAATGGCGGCACGCCGGCCGAATTCGCGGCCAATCTGGAGCCTTATCTGCGCAGCAAGGGCTGGTGGGGGCTCGTCACCGATCCGGCACTGACCGGCACCGATCGCGCCGTCAATATCGGCCCGGCGCGGCTGCGCACCATCTATGACACCAATTTGCGCACCAGCCGCGCCGCCGGCCGCTGGCGCCGTATCCAGGAGCAGAAGCGCGAGCGCCCCTTCCTGCGCTATGTCGCGGTGCTGGACAGCCGCACGCGCCCGCTGCACCGGGCCTGGCACGGCACCATCCTGCCAGTCGACGATGAATGGTGGGACACGCATTACCCGCCCTGCGGCTGGTATTGCCGCTGCACCGTGCGCCAGCTCAGCCAGCGCGATCTCGACCGCGAAGGGTGGAAGGTAAGCGAGCGCCCGCCGCTCGATCCGCGCCCCTGGGTCCAGCCGGGCACCGGCGAGGTGATCCAGGTGCCGCGCGGCATCGATCCGGGCTTTGCCTATAATGCCGGCAAGGCGAGCTGGGCCGCCGTCATGGACAAGGCCCGCCGCTCGCTCGAAAACGCGGCCCCTCTCGATCTCGCCAGCGCGCGCGCCGCGCTCAACGATATCGTCCAGTCGGACGCGTTCCTGAAGGCGCTCGAAGAGCCAGGCGCAGCGGTGCCGGTGATGGTGCTTGCGCCCGATGTGCAGGCGGCGATCGCCGCCGACACGCCCGTCGTCATGTTCTCGTCGGACAGCTACCGCAAACAGCTCGGCGAGACGCGGCGCAGCCGGGGCCACAGCGAGCTGACGATCGCCGACTATCGCCGCCTGCCCGAAATCGGCGCGACGCCCGATCTGGTGCTCCAGGCGGACGATCAGCGGCTGCTGTTGTTCAAGCTGGGCGATGACGATTGGCTGGTGGCAGTGGTGAAGGCGACCAGGGATCGCCGCGAAACCTATCTCCAGAGCTATCGTCACACCAACGCGGCCGATGTCGCGCGGCTGCAGCGCAGATATGCGGAGGTGTCCCGTGGCGGCTGATTGGCGCGCGGCGAGGGCTTCCCACACCTCGCATGCGATCCCGGACAGAGCCCGGCCCTACGGCAGGAAGGTTCACCGTGTCACGCGCGCCGTGGCCCGAAATAGCGCTCGCAACGGGGCTTTGCAACGCCCCTGCATCACCCCCGAAAGGACCGATCAATGACCGCACGTCGCAAGGCGCCCGCACTGGCCGCGCCGGCCACGCTCGAAGAGGCGAAGGCCCTCATCCACCGCTATGCGCTGCTCTCCGCCGAGCTTGACGCGATCACGGCCGAAACCGAGGCAGCGATCGCCCGCGCGCGCGATGCGGCGGCCGAGGCGAGCGCCCCGCGAGAGGCCGAGCTGCGCCAGCTCTTCGCCGCGCTGAAAGCCTGGTGGGCCGTCGCCGGCGCCGAGATCGCGGGCAGGCGCCGCTCGGCCGATCTGGAGGGCGTCGAGATCGGCGTGCGCCGCACGCCGCCGGCGCTGAAGCTGCCCAAGGGCTTCACCATGCCCGCGCTCATCGCCGCGATGATCGCCAAGGGACATATCGGCTGGCTGCGCGTGAAGCACGAGCTGGACCGCGCCGGCATCGTGGCGACGATCACGGGCAACCCCGGCCATGTGCTGTCGCAAATGGGCTTTGAGGCCGTGTCGAAGGACGAATTCTACATCGCGCTGCGGCCGCTCGATGCCGCCATTGTCGAGGAGGAGCTGTGATGCGCTTTTCAGTTTACGTCGCCGCCATCGCGCTGATGGCGCTCGCCGCCGCGCCGATCGCCGCGCAGACCGCGCCCGATTTTCGCCCCGGCGCCGCTGTCACCCAGACCAATCCCCAGCCCGTGCGGCTACGCTGCTGGGATGGCGTGAGCCAGTGGGTGGATTGCTCGCTTTCGGGTGGCGGCGGCGGCGGCGGATCGGGCGATGCCTCGGCCGCCAACCAGGCGACCCAGATCACCGCCGCCAACCTCACCAACACCCGGCTGGGCGACGTCACCACCCCCGCCGCCGGCAGCGTGAACGCACGGCTGGAGGCGATGCGCGCGCTGCTCGCCGGCACGCTCACCATCGGCCTGCCCAGCGGCGCCGCCACCGCCGCCAATCAGGCGACCGGCAACGCCTCGCTCGGCTCGATCGACGGCAAGCTGCCTGCCTCACTCGGCGCCAAGGCATCGAACGCCAGCCTCTCGGTCGCGCCGGCCACCGATGCCGTGTTCGTGGCCGATACGGTGATCCGCGCCGCCCCCGCCAATCGCGGCGCCTCGGTCGGCACCACCGCCGTCACCCTCGCGGCAGCGAACAGCAGCCGGCGGGGCTTTGCGGTCCAGAACCAGAGCACCACCGCCAGCTGCTATGTCAGCACCATCGGCACTGCCACCGCCGATTTCAACGCGCTGTGGATCGGTCCCGGCGCCTTTTATGAAACGCCATCGACGCACACCAGCACCGGCGCGATTTCGGTGATCTGCACCGCCGCCGCGACGCCCGTTTACGCGCGGGAGTGGTAATCCATGCCGATGTATCCGAGCGGGTTGGGGCGCCTGGGTGACTTGCTGCGCAAGGGAAACTTGGCATCGGCGATCGACCTGGCCGATCTCGCCGCGCTCGATGCGCTGCGCACCAATGCCACCGGCATCATCCTGCCGCGTTCGGGCATCGTCACTTCGGTGACGCTCATCACCGGCACGTCGCTGAGCTTCGATCTGTTCGACGGGGTCAACTCCACCAACACCAACAACCGCGCGCTCGGCACGATCAGCGTCACCACCGCCGCGCCGGTCTATACCTTCTCGCCCGCCCTTCTCGTCATCTCCGGCCTGCGCGTCGTCCAGACGGGCGCCGGCACTGCCGAATGGAGCCTTTCATGAAATTCCAGCGCGGCACCTATACCGGCAACGGCACGGTCCAGAGCATCGCCACCGCCTTCGAGCCCGACCTGATCGTCATCACCGCCTTTGCGACCGAGGCGAGCTTCTGGGCGCGCACCAACTGGGTCGAGCGCACCAACGCCTTCATGCCCACGCTTTCGCAGACCAATGCGATTGCGCTCACCGCCACCGGCTTTGCGGTCGGCACCGGCGGCAACACCGCCAACAGCACCAATTCCAAGGTGAACGCCAACGCCGTCACCTATTACTGGTTTGCCATCGCCGGCGCGCACGACCAGAGCCTGGAGATTAGTTCGACCTTCGGCAACAACATCTCGGGCCGGCGCGTCGACTTGCAGACGGCAAAGACGCCGGCGGCGCTGATCCTGAAGCGCGACACCGCCCGTGCCGCGCTGCTGCGGATGCCGGGCTTTTCGCAAGGGGCGCTCACCACCTTCATGGACGGCTCCACCACATCGAGCACCACCGCCTATATCCTGACGATCGGATCGGGCTTCTTCACCGTGGACGGCGGCGCCACCTTCGGCCCCTGGGTCAACCAGCTTGGCAGCCAGTTCGGCGAGGCGTGCACGCACATGGCGTTTTTCAGCACGTCCAATTTCGCAGTTGTCGAGTGGGCGGGCGACAACACCACCAACCGCACGCTGGTGGCCGATGCGGGCTTTGCCATCCAGGCGGCGATCGTGTTGCAGACCGATGGCGCGCGGGCGACGCGGATCAAGACCGCCGACATGGCCGGCGGGCTCGTCTATCCGGTCAGCAATTCGGCAACCGCGCTGCCCAATGACCTGTCGATCAGCGGCAATGCGCTGGCGAGCGGGAGCGCCACCAACTGCAACCAGTCCACCAAGCGCTATATCGCCCTGCTGTTCGGCCCCGATGACGGCACGAGCATCCCCCGCCGCACCAAGGTGCCGGCGACGGCCAAGGGCTCGGGCCGCAAGTTCGTGTCGCTGCCGGGGAGAACGGTGCTGTCCGCCATCGACTGCGGCGCGAGCGATACGCTCAAGATCGACGGTGCGCTGTCCTATGAGCTGCTCGCCCGCACCTTCTACACCAACCCGGCCGAGCAGAGCCCGCCGGTGTTCAACTGGATCATGGGCCGTTCCTCGGGCGCGATCACCACGGCGGGGAACGTCTCCTACGGGCTCGGCCTGTGCCACTGGAGCGACGGCACGACGCAGGGGCTGAGCGGGCCGATGCTGGTGCCCGCCGTCACCAACTATCAGCTGATCGGCAGCTATAGCGGCGCGCCGGCGGATGTGGGCCTGCTCTATCGCACCGGGCTGCTCCCGCCGGAGGGCGGGCGCTGGCAGCATCTGGTGGTGACGCACAATGGCACGGGGCGGTGGCGGGTGTTCGTCAACGGCAAGCTCGCCAAGCAGCGCGACGTGGACATGCTGACCAATGCCGCGCTCACCGCCTTCTCGCCCAATATCCAGTCGGTGAGCGGGCACAAGCTCACCTTCGGCGCGCGGTGGACGGGGAGCGCCTATGCCGATGCGCTGCGCATGGACCTGGCGCGGGCGCGCATCTACGCGAGCGAGCTGACGATGGCGCAGGCAGGCGCGCTGTTCGACCGGTTCGGCAACGGCAACACGGCGACTGCCGACGTGACGGGCTTTGCCGAGGAATGGGACGCGGCCAATGCCAGCGGCACCAGCCTGCCGGCGGGGGTGAACGCGGCCAATAACGGCACGATCGTGCTGGGCTCGATCGGGGCGATGTGAGAGCGATGCTTGTGGCTGCCTCTCGTCGGACCGCCCACCACGCCAGTCAATCTCCCCCCCGGAATAGAGGGGGGCCGGCGCGTCGTTACCGCGCCGAGCCGCAGGGATACCACCTGCACCTTGCCCAGGCGCGCCCTGGGCTCAGTCCCCTCACCGGTGGCCCCGGCGGGGACTATCGTGAGCACCTTCTTCCATGGAGTCCATAGTTTCCTTTGGGAATTATATACTTGACTCCCGAAACGGGCTAGGGTAGTTATCTTCTCATGCAGAGGGCAATTCCGCCCAATCCGATAGGAGGCTGCTATGCTGGTTAAGTTTTCCACCCTCGCCAACGGCGTGTTCATCGAGGACAACGGGACGGACGAGCGCAAGCCGTCCGACCGTTGTTTCCGCTTCGATGCGAACGGCAACGCGGAATACGCGCTGTTCGCGGACCTCACAGGCAGCAACCCTGCCCCGCGCTGGTTCGGCCACCAGTTCCGCGAACGTGATTTCACGTTCGCCTGATAGGAGCGGCTTGAATGGACCAGCATCCACACCCGTTGGAAGGAAAATACGAGCCAGAGAGCCGTGATGTGCAAACGCCTCTTGAAGCGGCTTACATGTCGATTGCCATCAGCCTCAAACGGATAGCGGACCATTTGGACGAACGGGTGGCTCCAAAAGGCCATACCTACCACGGGCTTTCGCTTGACGAACTCGCGCGCGGCGAAAGCTATCATCCGGGAGATGACGCATGATCGTTGATATTGAATGCCCGCGCTGCCGTGGCGAAGGCTGGCTTCTCCAGCGCGCCCCTCGGCTTGGGCCGGGCTTGTATGAAGTGACTTGCGAGCACTGCAATGGCCACGGTGCCGTCGCTGTTGATGCAGAGGATGAGGTAGAGGATTGGATGCGCGATGAGTAAATCCACCATCAGCACTTTTGAACTGTTTCAGATGTTCCCCGATCAGGAGAGCGCCCGCGTCTATTTCGAGGCGCGGCGCTGGCCTGACGGGGCCACCTGCCCGGCGTGCGGCGAGGCGATGCGCATCGGCACCCGCAAGGGCGGCTTCTACCGCTGCAACGCCTGCCTGCTCGATTTCACCATCCGAACCGGAACCATCTTCGAGCGGTCCAAGGTGCCGCTGCACAAATGGCTCTACGCGATGTATCTGCTCGTCACGGCCCGCAAAGGCATCAGCAGCGTCCAGCTTCATGCGCAGATCGGCGTCACGCAAAAGACCGCATGGTTCATGCTTCAACGGCTGCGCGAGGCTTGCGGTAACGATCCTACCGAACTGGCGGGGATTGTCGAAATCGACGAAGCCTACATCGGCGGAAAGGAGGCCGCTAAGCACGAGAGCAAGCGGCTGAACCTTGGTCGTGGTGGCATCGGCAAGACTGCCGTTATAGCAGGACGCGAGCGCGAGAGCGGGCGCGTCAAGGCCGAGGTCCGGGCCAGCGTCACCGGACGCAACGCGGTCGGCTTCACCCACCGCCACGTTCAGGTCGGCTCGACGGTCCACACCGACGAAAGCGGCATCTACAGTCGCGTCGGCGGGTTGCTCTACCGGCACGAAACCATCAATCACGGCGCTGGCGAATACGTGCGCGGCGATGTGACCACGAACGGCATCGAGAGCGTGTTCGCGCTGCTCAAGCGCGGACTGCACGGGGTCTATCACCACGCTTCTCCGAAGCACCTGCACCGCTACGTCGGGGAGTTCGCTTTCCGGCTTGGCGACGGCGACGTGAAGAACCACACGCTGCACCGGCTCGACCGCATGTTCGCCGCCGCGATCGGCCAGAGGCTCACTTACAAGGAACTGATCGCATGAGTGACGCAATCCGAGCCATTCTCGACGCCGTAACCGATCGCGTGTTCGCCTACCGCCCGAAGGACAAGGGCGAGTGGGCGAAGCGAACCGAGCGCAAGGTGAAGCGCCAGCGCAAGAACGCCGAGAAGGCGGATGACTAATGCGCTCGGGAGTCATCTATATAATTCCCCTCTGGAGCAGCGCGTGGCGCGACTCGAATCTCAACATGCTGTTGACAAGTCACCGCTGACCCTCTAACGAATCGACATGGCCGAGGGGAAACCGCACCGAGTCCGTCGCGAAGGTGACGAGATGGCTTGTAGCTGCGGTCGCCGCTGGGCCTTCGACGATGAGGAAGGGAAATGCGATGACGATCACACACGCGGAAATGGTTGCGCGGCTGGTGAAAACCGGCGACGCGATTATCGCCGGCCTGACGCCGGAAACCATGGACATGTTGCACGCCGCGGTCGGCGTCAGCGGTGAAGCCGGCGAGCTGCTGGATGCGGTGAAGAAGGTTGCCGTCTACAACAAGCCCGTCGATCGCGAGAACATCGTCGAGGAACTGGGCGATCTCGAATTCTACATGGAGCAGATTCGCCAGCGACTCGGGGTCACGCGCGAGGAAACGCTTGCGGCGAACATCCGGAAGCTGAGCGTCCGCTATGCCGGGCTGCAATACAGCGACCGCGCCGCCCAGGATCGCGCCGACAAGTCGGCAGGGGGTGAGTCGTGACCACGATTTCCGCCCAGACGATCCTGCGCTCGCGCAATGCCGCGGCGCCCGACAAAGTTCTGTCGACCCTGCTGCTGCGCTACCCGCGCTTCATTCATGCCGAGGTGATGACTCACCGGGTCTTCAGTCGCAATGCAGCCAGTAGCCGCGCGATCCCGTTCGAGAAGCAGGTCGCCGCGATGCTCAACGAGCCGGCATTCCCGATTTTCTGGGGGAAGAACCAGAAAGGTATGCGGGCCGATGAGGAGATCGCCGACAATTCGATAGTCAAGTACATCTGGCAACGGGCGATGGAGCAGGCCGTGGGGTCAGCGCGCATCCTGCACGAGCAGGGGCTGCACAAGGCGCTGGTGAACCGCATTATCGAGCCGTTCACACATATGGTGTGTCTTGTGTCTGCCACGGAATGGGACAACTTCTTGGAACTGCGCGACCATCCTGATGCCGAGCCGCATATCCAGATGCTCGCCCGCGAGATCAGGAAGTGCCTGGAGGACGAAAGCACGATCCAGACGCTGTATCCGGGTGAGTGGCACTTGCCGTTCGTGCAGTCCGAGGATCACAACACGCTAGCCGACAACATCAAGCTATCCGTCGCACGCTGCGCCTCCACCAGTTACAAGACCGTCGACGGCTTCGACATGACGCTGGACCGGGCGATCGCGCTGCACGACAAGCTGGTGTCCTCGAAGCCGATTCACGCCTCCCCGGCCGAGCACGTCGCCCAGGCTGACGATTATGGTGAGGAATACCACGACGGTCTGGGTGCAGGCTGGGAGCATCCGAACCAGCACGGTAACTTCGTCGGCTTCTGCCAGTACCGTCACATCTTGACCTGATTGAGAATCACGTTATTGTTGATTCGTCATTACCGAAGGGGAAATTGAAATGCGTAAGATCCAGAAGGCGATGCTAAAGAAAGCCGGATATGTCCGCCAGACTCAGCGGATCGACATAATTGCCGGTGTCCCAAACGTCGTCCACCTGCGGCGTGGAGAGGGTCAGATCATCAACCCGGAAGGGGACGCGATCGGTCGCCATTGGCCGCGTTGCAACGCACCGCTCGGCACCAGCAACCCGTTCCTGAAAGCCGGCCGCCGCGACGCCTATGACGCTGCCCTGGCTGCCGGGTCGACGCGCAGCGAGGCGATGAAGGTCGCCCGGCGGGCGGTGTAACCATGGATGATTGTCCGCTCTATGACTGGGATGGCAGCGAGGAAGAAATCCTCCCCATTGGCTGCGCTGTCGTCGTCGGCCTGCTGGTCGCCGCGCTGTTGGTGGCAGGAGGGTTTTGGCTGTGACCGAGACGTATGACAACCGGCAACCCGGACAGGCGCGGTTCGGTAACTGGATGCAGACCCGCACCGGGTCGCAGTTCTGGCCGCTTGATCCTCGACCGGAAGATTTCGACATCGAGGAAATCGCCGAAGCGTTGAGCAAGGTATGTCGATTCGCCGGTCATTGTCGCGGCTTCTACAGTGTTGCCGAGCATTCGGTTCTGGTGTCGCGCTGCGTCCCCGAAGAAATGGCGCTGACAGCCCTGCTGCACGACGCCACCGAGGCGTATCTGGTCGACATTCCGCGACCGCTGAAGGCGTACCTGTCAGGCTATGCCGAGATCGAACGCACGTTATGGGAGGCGATCGCCCAGCGGTTCGGCTGCCCGGTCGAAATGCCGCCCGAGGTGAAGGCCGCCGATACCGCCGTACTGCTCGCAGAACAGCAGCAGATCATGGCGCCTGCCCCGGCGCCGTGGTCCGTTTCCGGTGAGCCGGCGGACGTGAGGATCATGGGGTTCGGTTGGCAATCGGCGAAAGCATTGTTCCTGCGCCGGTATGAGGAGTTGACACGATGATTGCTAACCTCGCCGCCCGGATCGCCCTCACCATCATCCGCGAGCAGCAGACGGAGCTAACGCGGCTCCGGGAGGCGTTGCGCCCGTTTGCAGCGGCGGCAGTCAGCGCAGGCGAGGCGTGCGGCAATTCGGCGCCGGTATCGCTCATGCCCGATTGTCCGCTTTTTGTGGGCGATCTTCGGAGAGCAGCCGCCGCCCTCAATGAAAGGACCGGAGCATGAGCCCAGAACTTAAGGCCGCGCTTGAAAAGGCGCGCAATCGCGTCGTGTCGCCATACGAGAAATTCGAGCAACGAGTGTCGTTCGTCTACGGTCAGCAGGACCACGACAACCCGAATCCGCGCTCCAAAGACGACATTCGACAGATGCTGGTGGAGAGCAGCGGATACCCACGCGACGAAGCGGCCCATGCGATCATCGAAGCCCAAGCCGCCGAGATTGCGGCGCTGGGGGAGGCGTTGGATAGCCTCCACGATGCCGGGGAATGCAACTGCTCTTTGTTCCCGGCTTTCGTAGCGATCCGCGCCGCTGTCCACAAGGGAACCCAACCCATGACCCGCCCCGACACAACCGCCCTTCGCGCGGCGCTGTCCCGCGAGCTGGCCACGACATGGACCGGCACCGGGCTCGTGCCCAAGGCCGCCGGAACGCTGTGGTTACTTAAGGCGGCGCTCGACGCGCTGGAGGCTTGGGAACAGTGGTTTGAGAGGGACGCGACCAATGACCATCTACGACCTCCGCCGCGCCTATTGCGAGCGGATCAGCACCGACCCCGACAGCATCCCCGGCCGGCGGATCATGGCGGGCGATAGCGACAAAGCGCCAGGCTTTGTGGCGTTTCGGGATGAGATGATGTTGCGGGAACGGGAGGAACCCAATGAAGACTGACTGGCTCCGCGCCGCCGTGTGGACCGGCATCGCGACATGGACGATCGCGGTCTACACGCTGGCTGCCTACGGTTTCACCAAATTGGTGACGGGTCAATGGCCTACATCCGGTATACCAGCCTCGGCGCGGTCAAGCAGCGTGTGCTCAGTGATTTCGTCGACCGGACGCCGGTTCCGCCGGTGGAGGACTATGCCATCTGGCTCGCAACCCAATCACTGGGTTTCCAGCAATCGTGGTCTGCGCATCAGCTTCGGCGCGTCGTCGTGATGCTTCGGCGCGTCGTCGTGATGCTTCGACGCTACGAGTCGCAGACCGACATCGGCAGGGCGATCGGAAAATCGCAGAGGACCGTCTCCTCGACGGTCGCTCGTCTACCCGACCGTCTGAAATGAGTTGGCATCCCATGGCCGAAGTTCTCTGGAGAATCGACCCTGCCGTAGCAGCCGCCCGGAAGATGGATGGCTGGCGCGAGTTCCATCGCATCTGCGGGCTTTCCCGGCTATACTTCGACCATCCGACCAAATTGCGAGGACAGACCTACCAGTTCGACGCCTTCACACTCGATGATCGCTGCAGCGTCCTTCTGGCCCGCGCGACCGGTCAAGGCGTGATCGGCGCCATGGAGGCCGCTTACCGGGCCAGCGGAATATCTGTGCCGGAAGCCGAAGTCTGGCTCGACCGGTTGGCCGGGCGGAATGACGCCGATGATTTCGATTCACTGCTTTGAGGAGACTGTTGCGATGGCGACCTATTATTTCTGGCTGGGTGCCGACGCCGAGGACTTCCACCGGTGCTGATCGGTCTCTGCAGCCCTGCCATGGGGTCGGGGAAATCGACTGTTGCTGATTACCTGGTCCGACATCACGGATTCAGCCGTGTCGCCCTGGCGACACCGCTCAAGATGATGACTACGGCGCTGCTGTCGGCTGCCGGCCTGCGTGGTGATGAAATCCACCGCCGGGTCCACGGTGACATGAAGGAAGCTGTGATCGATTCCCTCGGTGTCAGCAGCCGTCAGATTCAGCAGCGGCTCGGCACGGAATTCGGTCGCAAGGCGATCCATGAAGACTTCTGGGTTCGCATCGCGATGTCGGCTGCTCGATCGGAGCTTGCCGGCGGCAGATCCGTCGTGATTGACGATGTCCGTTTTCCGAACGAGCACGCAGCCATCATCAATGCCGGCGGCACCGTCTACCGGATCATTCGACCCGGTGCCGCGGTGACTTCGCAACACGAAAGCGAAGGCCAGCTCGACCGCATTCGGATGCCCGAGATCGTCAACGATGGCACCGTTGAAGAATTGTGCCAGCGTTTCCTTGCTGCGTCGATTATGGCTTGACCTGCGAGTCACGATATTGTTGATAGGTCACTATGTTCACCGATCTTGAGTTCCACGACCACTTCGACAGCGACTGGTATCCGCGCGAACCGGATGTCGATCTTGTCGCCTTGCAGTCGCTGCGTGACTGCGGCGTGGTCAGGACGCAAGTCGGGAACCGGCGATTCCTTGAACTGTATGACGAAGGTTTCGCGGAGATCGTTCGCACCGATGCACCGACCGCCGACTACCGAATCACTGCGGCCGGCAAGCGTTTTCTGGAGAAAATGAATGGATGACGAATTCGACGGCGCCGGTATCGGCCACAACTCGGTCGATCCAACGACGGCTGCCCAGTTGCGCCAGTTCGTGGAGCGGATCGAACGGCTGAATGCCGAGATCAAGGACATCCAGGACGACCGCAAGGATGTCTACGCCGAACTGAAGGCGGTAGGCTTCGATGCGCCGACCGTTCGGCGCATCGTGAAGATGCGCGCGATGGATGCCCAGAAGCGCATCGAAGCCGAGGCGCTGCTGGAAACCTATGCCATCGCGATGGGGCTGATGTGAGCAGCACCCTCGAAGCCCTGCTCGACGACCGGGCACCGCGCGACGGTCGCATCCAGATCGACGGCTTCGTCGCTGACGGTCGCTGGCGTGCCGTGGTCGCGCTGTTCAACGGGCCGCAGGTCGTCCGGGAAGACGTGACGCCGTCTGCGGCACTGCGGGCGGCACTGATAGAGCAGGAGCGACTGTCCCGGCAGCCGAGGCCGGAGAGCGACCAGCTCGACATCGAAGACTGGATTGCCGGCGACGATTTCGAGGCGCTGCTGTGAGTCAGGTTACGCTGCATCACGGTGACAACCGAGAGTCGTTGCGCCGACTGATCGACCAGGGCGTCCGGGTACACAGTGTCGTGACTGATCCGCCTTATGGTCTCACGTCGATCCAGAAGCGATTCGGCAAGGATGGCGCTGCCCCGGCGAAGTTCGGTAGCGATGGCGCCTTCGCGCGAGCCTCGGCCGGTTTCATGGGATTGAAGTGGGATGGCACCGGAATCGAGCGCGACCCGGAGTTCTGGCGACTGGTGTGGGAAATCCTGCTGCCCGGCGGCTATGTCATCGCGTTTTCGGGTTCGAGGACCGGCCACTGGCAAGCCTGCGCGATGGAGACGGCCGGTTTCATCATGCACCCGTTTCTGGGCTGGATCTATGGCTGTCTGGACGATCAGACCGAGTGCCTGACGCGCCGCGGCTGGCTGCGCTACACCGATCTTAGGGATACCGACGAGGTGTTGCAGTGGGAGTCGGCGACGGGCCGCCTCTCATGGGTGCGCCCGGAGGCCGTCCATGAGTACCCGTTCAACGGCGACATGGTGACGATTCGCAATCGTCACACCGACCAGGTGTTGACGCCAAACCACCGCGTCTACGCCAAGGTCCGCCGTCACTCCCGTCATCCGAAGCCGAGTGATTACGAGGTTCTCCAAGCAGAGGACATCCACAAGCGACCAGTAAACTGGCACGTCGATCTGCCGATGGCTGGTAACCTTGATACCGGATCGCATGTCGACCCGGAATACGCCTATTTGGTCGGATGGTGGCTCACCGATGCGTGGCCTCACCGCGATGCGAATGCTTGCATGTTCTCGCAGTGCAAGCCGAAGACACTGGACAAGTTGCGCGCGGCGCTGGAGCCGCACGGTGCTTCAGAATATGCCAGGATGGCGCGTAGTGCATCTCATTCCGACGAGCACACCTTCTATCTCACTGGGGAGGTGGCCGATCGACTTCGAGCTGAATTTCCCGATCGCGCCCTAAGTTGGGACGTGCTGAATTGGTCGAAGGCTGCCCGGCAGGCTCTCTACGAGGGCTTAATGGACGGTGACGGGTCTCGTCCTGAAAAGCAGCACGCCGAGACCTTCTGGTCGCTGAATCAAGAACGCCGCGATGTATTCGTCGCTCTGGCTCTGACGCTTGGTTATCGGGCCTACGATGATCCGAAAAAGGGTGGCGTGTATGTAAACACCAAGACTTCGACCACGCAGATTCAGGGCAAGCATCGCAGCGAAAAGGCTCGCTATTCCGGAAACGTCTGGTGCCTTACGGTTCCGACCGGCGCGTTCGTGGTTCGCCGCAACGGTCGCCCGTTTATCACTGGCAACAGCGGCTTCCCTAAGGCGCATAATGCGTCCAAGGCGATCGACCGGGAGTTGGGCACCACCGACGCCCGCGAGACCGTGGCCGAACTTTACACGGCAAAGCGGATCAAGCCCGGCGCGACCGTCGTCGCCGAAGGCGGATACGGGAAGCAGGATGTCGATTTCACGGCCACGGTGAGCCGCGGCGGCTCCCTCGAAGCCCAGCGATGGGAAGGCTGGGCTTACGGCGGCCAGTCGCTGAAGCCCGCGCTCGAACCGATCTACGTCGGCCAGAAGCCGTTCAGCGAGAAGAATGGTGCCCTGAACCTGCTGAAGCACGGCGTCGGGGCTCTGAATATCGATGGCTGTCGGGTGGCGTCGCCGGGCGAGACGATCACGAACCATAGCCGTGGCAGCGAGTCTGCGGTGTCGAAGGGCATCTACGGCGACAGTTCGGCCCAAGACACCCATCAGACCGCCGGCCAGTCCCCCGGCCGACACCCCGCAAACCTGCTGCACGACGGCTCGGACGAAGTGATCGCGCTGTTTCCGGAGTCCGGTGGTCAGCGCGGGGCGCTGAGGGGCCAGGACAAGCGGCGCCAATCTCCCAACGGCATTTTCGGCGAGTTCGGCCCGGCGCACGACTGCGAACCCCGCAACGACTCAGGCTCCGCATCTCGCTTCTTCAACAGCTTTCCCCTCGACGCGGGCCCGATCCGCTACCAGGCGAAGGCAACCAAGGCCGACCGCGCCGGGTCCGAGCACCCAACAGTTAAACCGATCGCCCTGATGCAGTGGCTGTGTCGCCTCGTCACCCCACCCGGCGGCACCGTGCTGGACCCGTTCGCCGGCAGCGGCACGACCGGGCAGGCAGCGCTGAACGAGGGTTTCAACTGCATCCTGATGGAAGCCGAGGATCAGTTCGCTGCGGACATCCGGCGACGCTTCGGCCTCGCTGATGACAGCGACGACTTCGAGTCGCTGCTCGACCAAGACGATTTCACAAGCCTGCTGGCATAGGGGGAGAATAAACAGTGCTGCGTTTCCAACGCATTCGTAATCACATTTCCGAGGTCGAGACCGGCAAAGGTCAGATCGCCATCTCGCTGCTAGGTCATCTCGAAGAAGTCGAACACGACTCCGTGATATGGGACGTTATTTGCGTGATGCCGCTGTCAATACGTCGGCGGACACCTGGGGTGCGCTATCGTGTCGCAACCCCGGCCTGGATTATAACGATCGGTTAACGAATCCAATCCGGCACTTCTACTAACCGATAGTGGGTCAGGTCGTATTCGATCTGGCCGGTGACATCCATCCACCGATCGACATAGTCGCCCTTCGCCCAGTAGAAGGCGTCGACAATGAGTCCGGTCGATGTCAGCCCCTCAATCATCACCGGGTCGAGATAGCCGACGCCGCCGTGCCAGAAACCTTGTGCGATCGGCGCGTCTTCGATCGGCGCCCAGATCAGGCTCGCCATTTCCCGTCCCACACCGTCACCAGCGTCCTTCGGCTGTTGGTGTAAGCCACCGACTGAGTGTGCCCCCAAGCAGATGGTCCGCTGTTGTAGCCCTGCAGCAACTTGCCGCAGAGGCCGACCATGTGGACGCCGTCGAGGATGCCCGGAGAGTGGCCGTGACCGACTGTCATGCGGATGCTGACCCGGTTGAGGTTCAGGATCGAGCCTCGGGCACCGTTCGGCCCCTCATCACCATGCGACCCGCACTCGATTCCGCCCTTGTCCTGGCAGATCTGGTAGGTGCCGTTGCGCGGCACGAACACGATGTCGCTCAGCCCCATCGGATCATGCCGGGAGACGGCGAACCGGAACAGGTCGAAGTCGGAGTCTTCACGCTCTATACGACGATGCCATTCGAGATTCAGTTCGCACCACGTCATCATGTTGACCGGGTCGCCGCGCGGATCGGTCTCCCGCAACCAGCGCAGCAGCGCGTCGTTATGGTTGGAGGCCACGACGACACTGCGGCCGTCTTCGCGCTTTGTGGCGCGCAGGAAACGGGCGCAGGCGGCCAGTTCGTCGTCGACTCGCTCGGTCTGCAACACCTGCATCAGCTTGGCATGGACGTGGTCGCCGCGGCGATGGTGATTGCGGGCACGGAAGTCGAGCAGGTCATGCCAGAACTGGTGATAGGGCCGCAGCGCCGCCACCATCGAGTCGTCGGTGACAACCTGCTCGGTATCGACATCGAACCCCCAGCACGTCATGGCGACAACCGGATCGAGCTGTTCGCGGTGGACATCGCCCCAGGTGATTGCCTCGACCCGGTGACCGTAGGTGACGGTGCCACCGCTGACCATCGCGTCGAGATCCTGGAAACTGCCGTCACCGACAGCACCGATCTGCCGGCAGAAGATGCGGTCGCACTCGTCGACCTCGACGATCGTGGCACCGATCTGATGGTGAAATTCGGCCTTCAGCCCGGCTTTCTTCTCAATGTAGTTCGGCAGCGTGCAGGCACCCGTCGTCATCACCTGGGCGGGACGGCTGCCGGGCAGCGCGGGGACCGAGACAAGCTGGACCTTGGCGTGCGGGAAAACCGCCCATGCGCCGCGACTATAGGTCTCCAGCCCGGACAAGGGCCGCACTGCGGTTGGGAGGATGTTCATCTTCGCCGCGAACAGCAGCGGGCCGCACTGGATGTTGTCGTGCTGGAGATAGGGTCGCACCTCTGCGGGGAACACTGCGGTACGCGAGGCGTGATCCTCAAACAGCCCCTTCTGATAGGTGAAGCCGCCGACCAGTATCTCGGCACCGATGGCTTCCGCATAGGCTTGGAGGTTGGCCCAGAACGCGGCGTGGACGGGGGTGTCGTCCTGGGCAGCCGTCAGCAGCCAGCGCCGCACCCGGCGATCCGGCGGCACCGATGTCCTGGTATCGCCCTGATACAGCGCGCGCCTGTCTACCAGTGGTAGTTTGCCACGCAGCCGGGCGACGTGGCGGCGGAAGTTGCCCGGCGAATATTCCAGCGCTGCGGCGGCCGACGCGATGTCCGGATAGCGCTCAACATCATTGTAGGCCGCCGCGATCTGGGCGTCGGTGTGACGGTTTACCGGCATAAACCTCAGTGCGGCGTCGCGGGAGTGGGTGGATTCTGTCGCGACTTCGACAGTGCTTCCTGAAGCATCTCGATCTTGCTCGCGGCAAGAAGGGCGGCGTTGTTGCGCTCCTGAAGGGCTTGGTTGGCCGTCGTCATCTGATTGATGATGATGCCCATGGCGAACATCATCACGGTGAAGGCCGCCCCGCCCATCCACTTGAAGATCGCCCGCAGCCCGGCAATCTCGCGACCGATCGTCCGGTAACGCTCGGCGCATAGATCCTCGTGGCCGGCTTGATCGCGCTCCACCTTCTTTGCCAGCGCAAGGGCGTCCAGCGCGAGTGCTCGCGTGAACTCGTCTACGTTCTCGGCCATGTCGGTCAGTTGGCGCGGGGGCACAGAGCGATCACGGGTTCGAGTTCGCGCAGCCGTGCCTCGCGCAGCGGACGGCCGGCAGCCAGCAACTGGTAGCGTTCGGCAGCATCACGCGCAGACTTCAACGCATCGTCGGTATCGGGGTACGTAGGAGCGGTGCCGATGCCTTTGGGAACGCAAGGCGTCGGCGGACCCGGCACCACGACTTCCTTCGTCACGACGATGGGCTGCGGTCGTTCGATCGGGGCAGTGGCGCAGGCTGCAAGCGGCAGCGCCGTGAACGCGATGAGGGCACGGGTCACTTCAACGTCTCCAGCAGGCGGTTGTCGATGTCGGTCACCCGAGCGGCCAGCGTGTCTCCTTCCGGTTTGCCCTTCAGGATTTTTGCCGAGTCGGAGCGTAGCTTTTCGTTCTCGCGACGGATTCGGTCGATCTGCGTCGTCAGTTCTGCGAGCTTGGTCCCGGAGGCGAGCGCCTGTTCGCGCAGCCGCACGTTCTGCGTGTCGAGTGCAAGCTTCAGCGTCTCGACGTTGGTGGTCGCCTGTGCGAGCTGGGCGGCATATCCGATGTCAGGAGCGTTGATCCGAGCCTCCAGTTGCACGTTGACTTTACGCAGATGGCGGTTCTCCATCTGCGCCATCAGGAGGAAAAATGCAGCCGCAGCAAACGAAAGACCGGCCAGCCCGGTGAAGATTTTCCATTTGATGCCGGCCAAGTTTGCAAGGAAGCCGAGGTTCATTTCGAGTCTCCGCTGAAGTCGTCCGCCTTGGTCTGCGCGGCATCTGCAACCGCATGTGCGGCATCGGCGACGGATGCCGAGGGTGGTGTCGCGTTGGCGGCGGCCTCGATGGCGCGGAAAGCGGCTCCAGTGTTCTCGGTTGCCTTCTCCGACTGCTTCGACAGCGTGTAGTGGTAGGCCACGACGCCGCCTACAAACCCGGACAACTGTCCCAGCATGTAGACGATCAACTGTTCATTGGAGGACGGAATCGCCTTCCAGAACAGGAGACCCAGAGCGGCAATAAAGCCTGCGATCAAGGTCACGCCGATGCTGTCGCGCAGGTTCATGCCGCCAGCGCCTTTGCCATGTCCGCCGAGATGTCGACGCGCTTGGCGGCACCCCAGTTTGGTGTGTAGCTGGGCTTGCGAACCGGATAAACGGTGGCCTTGCCGTCCTGCGACCACTTACCGTCGAAGAACAGGTCGCATTCGGCCTGACGCCGCTGGACGATTTCGGGCGGGTTGCGCCATTCCATGAAGCTCCGGCGCGCAGCTTCCCGGTCTCCGGCGCGCACCTTGCTCACCCACGATGCGCGCAGGATCGCCCCGGTGTTGTAGTGGAATGAGAGCGCGGCGGCGAACTGTGCTTCGGTCAGCGGGAAGCCGTCGAACGCCTTCAGGACATCCGGCACGTAGTTGGTGCGCAGCAGCCAGACGTAGACGGCCAGAACGTGGGCGATCGACTGGGGATTGTCCTTGTAGCGTGCGACCGAATGCCCGGATTTATCGGTGACACCGATGCCCCATGTCCAGATACCTTTGCTGTCGCGATAGACTTCCTGGACGATCGCCTCGTGGCCGACCAGTTCGAGCGCAACGCGCGCGGTCAGGGAGATCGTGTTGCCGGGCACACCGATGCTGTCGAGGAATGCGTCGATCTTCGCAATCTCGGGGTCACCATCAGCCCACCCCCGGCCGCGAGCAGTCTTGATAGCGGCGAAGATGGGTTGGCGGATCGACATTTCGGTGCGCGCTCACGAGAATAGTGATGATCGGTCACTACCACAGAAACCGAGGTGCGCGCAACAATTCATCGTTTCATCAACAAAGAGTTGACATATTACCGGGCGTCCGGTAACCCGAGTCGTGTTTTCAAGAAGGGAGAATTTCGATGACAATTGATTGGAATGCACCGATCGAAGCTGTTCACACTGACGGTCGCGTCGTGCCGGTGGAACTGGACGACGGGCCGGATAGCGATGGCGAATACAAGTTGACGACGCCCTTGGAAAAAAATTACCGCGCTCTCTATTTCCGTGCGGACGGTTCGCAGGCCTACACTCTGAAAAACCGCACCCGTCCGTGGTCAATCCGCAACCGGAAGCCGGAAGACACCGTCACGGTACGGTCGCTCACCCGCGAACAAATCGAGGCCGAGTACGTAGCCTATCTCGACGACGACGACAAAGCGGGCGATGTGCTGATGTTTTTTGCCAAACGGTGGGGCATCCTCCGCAAAGAAACGCCGGCCGACCGCTTCAAGGAAGCGTATCCGAACTGGAACCTGATGCCGCGCGACGAACTCGTTGCGGCAGCACTGGAGTTCACGCCGGCCAAGCGTTGAACCATTCGATCTCGATCCGGGTCGGCTTGCCGAAGGTCGACCCGGATACCCCTGCGATGCCGCCGGTCTCGCTGCCGCTGTTATACTGGAAACGGATGGTGCGACCTGGCGTGCAGGCGATCGTCGGCCCCGACGCCGATGAGAAGGCTTCGTTGTTCCGGTCGCGGATGTCTCCGACATAGGTTGTGTTATCGGTGGTGTCGAAGGCCATGCCGTAACAGATGAACCCGCCGCTGACCCACACCGTCATCATCTTGATTCGGCAGAACGCAGCCGACGACGGGACCGTGAAGTCGGACCCCGAGGCATAACTGCTGAGGGTGTCACGGTCGATCGCCCACGATGTCGGACTGCGCCATGCGCCGCTGGTGACGGTGAAGTCGGCAGCGAGATGCGCCGCAGTGACACCGATCAGCGTAGATGAGCCGCCATAGGTTACCGTCGCCCAGGCAGTGCCCGAATACCGGGCTTCGGTGCCGGTGTCCTTCACATAAGCCGTCCAGCCCGCAGCGGGAGTGATGTAAACCCATGCGCCGTTGTCGCGGACGGCGATTCGTCCATCGGAAGGCACGATGTAAATCACGCCATCAGCCGGGGTGCCGGGCAGCGCGGTAGTGCGCGACTCGACGACGAGCTGCGTCGGTGCCGAGAGGCGCTGCAGGTTGGTGTCCATGCCGGCCTTGTAATCGGCACCGCGGTCCCAGAAACCAGTGAGCCCGATGCCGGGCAATGTGCGTGAGGGCATCTTCGGTCCTTACGTTATCTGTGTCTGCTTGATATTGTGACTGACGATCCACGACCCATCCGGATTGACAGTCGTGTAGGTGGTCGCGTCGGGAACGGTAACCCTGACGACGGTGGCGCGACCGCAGGGCTCCCCGATGATGCGCAGTCGCGACCATCCCTGCGCCAGCCAGAACAAATGTCCGGGCGTACCGGCAGGCAGACCGGGAGCCGCGTAGACGAGCTGCTGTTCATGCAGCGACACGGTTCCGACCTTGTAGGCACCCCATTCGCCGGTCTCGATGTGGCGGGTCCACAGCCACGTCTCGCCGGCCACCAATTCGTCGCCGCGACAGGTTTCACCGGGGCCAGTGCGATCGTCATTGGCGAGAAGGTAGCGGGCACCAAGCGCGAGGCAGGGCGGCTCCCACGGCTGCGGGAAATCGTCAACCGGCTCATAGGGTTCGTCCGGTGGCGGCGGTGGCGGCGTGACCGGCGGCGGGGTATATCCGGCACCAGGTCCGCCGTAGCCGTCACCATAACCATCCCCATAACCCGGTGCCCGGAGGCGAACGCGCCGCGCCGTGGACTGCAACGACTCGAAACCGTCACGGGCTGCCGAGACGACCACGTCGGCCTCATAATTCGCGCCCCAGTCGGAAACCGGCAACGTGTAGCTGGTGCCCGTCAGCCCGGCGTGCGTCGCCAGTACGGTGCCATCGGTTGCGACAACGCGAATGGTCGTCGTCTGACCGGTCTCCGGGATCACGTTGGCATCGTCCCACTTGACGACGACGCCGTCTTCCATCGTCCGGTTGCGGTTGGCCCAGGTGACCGTTACCGAGGTCGGAGAGGAATCTGTGAGATCCACAGGGCCGAATGCAACGCCGCCGACGATTACGTTCGCCGGACGGTTCGGCAGGTGGGGTCGCGCTGTCAGAATGGCCCCGGTGATCGGCGCCGAGTTCAGCGGCAGGCGACCCTTCGAAGTCAAGGTCAACAGTTTGTAGTTTACCGTTTCTCCGTCGCCATAGGTATCGGTATCGAAGAAATCGAATCGGATGTCGTAAAACCAGATACCCGTGCCAGCCGGCCACGCGCGCGGCACGGTGTCGAGAACGCCGCGGCGAAGCACCCATCCGGCTTCCGACACCGATTCGATCAGCGCGATCTCCATGATCCGCTCGCTGGCATTGCCGATGAAGCAGAACCCCGCCGTCGTGGGTACGGTCCCTCCGACGACATTTCCGAACGACGGGACAACCGTGGTGGCCTCCTCCGGCAGCGCAGTCGGAATGGCCGCATAACCGATCGGCGTTCGGGTTCCTTTTTCTTCGGCAACGATGTCGCCATTCGGCAGCACCGACTGGCCGACCAGTTCGTAGAAGTTGGCATCCGGGTTGGCGCTGCTGGCGAGAATGTTTACCAGCACGTCGGGGTATTCCAAGGCGGCTGCGTCGGCGGCCGAGAGTCTCCGCGTCGAGAAATATGCCGGCGAGGTGATGATCCTGACATAGTCCATCGGCGTTGGATCTGCCGCCGGGTCGATCCAGCCGGTCCTCGGCGCAGCATTGTAGGTGGCATCTTCCAGACTGAAGATGTCCTCCAGCAACGAGACACGAATCGTCGAACTGCCGGTCTTGCCGTAGTCGATACTGGTGACGCGCATCACCAGGTTGATGATGTCGTACTCGGGCCAGCGCAGACGGACGACGCTACCGGGACGCAGGCTCCATTGTGTCCGGTCCAGTTCGGCCTCGACGCTGGCGAGAGGTGCTGCCGACTGACGGGTATCGCGCTGTGCGACGCGCTGTGCCAGCGCGGCATTGCGGATACCGTAGTAATTCCGGCTAGACGAAACGACACCGCCTTGCACGGTGATGTTGCCCAGATCCTGGAAAGTGACGGTTTCTTCCTGCTCGTTGACCGGATTGGTCCAGGTCACCACGATTTCGTTGACAGCTTCCGCCCAGAGTTTGCGCTGATAGTTCGAAAGAACAGCGTTGTCCTCGTCGATTACCGGCAGCAGGTCGCCGTCGTAATCGTCGCGCAGCAATTTGAGCGTCAGTTTCCCGGTGGATGGGTCGACGTAAAGCACAGCCTGAATGTGGTCGATGATTTCGTTGATGAAATCCTGAATGCTGGATTCTCGCGTCCACAGCAACGAGAGACCGAAGCCCTCGTGGTAGAGCGTTCGTGCCGTCGTCTCGAAATTCTGCCTGTCGATCACGTCATCATTGGCGCCCATCCCCCATGACGTGTTGGTCAGGCACTCGTAGATGATGTGCGCGGGATTGGCGTCCTGCCCTGCCGATCCGAAGCTGAATTTGACGCTGCCGGTACCCTGCTCGATCGTGATGCCGTTTACCGTCAGCGTGCCGCCGGGATTGGTGACGGTCTGCCCGATCACCGTAACGCTCGGGGACTCGCCATCGCTGCCGCCTCCGTCCTGCGCGAAAGTGATGACGAGACCGTCGAGCGTGTAGACATCGGTTTGAGCCGACGAATTGTGCGTGTAACTGACAGTGTGGCCGCCGACGATGGCCGCGACACCGTTCGACAGGGTCGCCGTGCTGCCGCCAACGGTCACCTGGAAACCGGAGAAGGTCGCCTCGACTCGGTTGCCGATCATCGCGTAGATGGGAGCGAGCCCCTTGGGTGCCCGGCGACCGCGGAACCAGACGCCTTGCATGTAGGCAGTGTTGCCCCACCAGAAGCCTTCTGTGCTGCCGCTGCCGGTCATGTAGATGCTGGCGAGACCCCGATAGGCCGGATGCGTGCTGCTGGTCAGGCTGCGCTTGGCGGCCAGGTTGCTGGGCATGACCTGATCGTCGCTGCCGGGAAGGAAGTAACAAACGCCGCCGACGCCGCCTTCCTTCTTCTGCCCGCCGAACAATTCCGGCGCGGATACCGTGAACGCCTGCAAGGTCGAGATGTTACCGGCCCATGCCTGCTTCTCACCGACATAGATGCCGGTGATCGCGTCCATTTCGGCGCAGATGCCGAAGTGTATCGACATCCGGTATTCGTTGACCTCGACCTTTGCCGAACCGCCCTTACCCATTGTTCAGGCGCTCCACGGTCTTGGCAACCGTGATTTCCGCGTGAGCATCGCCGGTCGCAAGCAGATCCTCGGTGCGGATGCCGTTGCGTTTGAAGTCGTCGAAGTCGAGCCCATGCGCGACAAACCAGCGCCGGGTTCCGCTGACGCAGTAACCGGCTGCAGTGGTATCCCTGATCGTGATGCGCTCCGGGTAGATCATGCCTTTACCTGATATGTCCGAATGGACTTGTCGCCAAAGTCGAGGACGTTCGGCCCCTTGATGGTCAGCGTTCCGAACAGAACCGGAATCTCGCGACCGGCTTCTGCGGTGGGATTCTCGGCGTCCTTGGCGGCATCCGGCTTCGACGCTTTTGGTTTGGGCTGAATCAGATACGAGATGATCTGAAGCCCAACGGCGATCAGCAGCGGTATCAGAAAGAACGGCATCGTGGTGACCTATCACGAATCGGTTGACATTGCGAGTGGCAGCGTTATTCAACGGGATGTTGATTGCGAAGGAGGATTTTGAGATGACTTGGTACGGCGAAAACGGCAGCGGTCGCACCCACCGCTGGAGTGTGGGCGATCTGGTGCGTTACGACGATGGACCGACCGCTCTGATGCGGATCACCTGGGTTCGCGAGATGGGCGAAGATCCGCGCGGCATCGCGTGCTCGGTGCGCTATTACGGTCGCGCCTTCCACGATCGCATCTCGTACTACGAGAACGGTGAGGAGCGCGGGAGCGTCGGTCGCTACCATGGCCAGTGCCAGGAAGCGTCGCCGGCCGACATCGTCGCTTGGAATCGCACGCATGACAGTCGCGACGACTGGAAGCCCGGATGCTGGTAGCCAAACGGGCGCAAGTCAGCCCCCGTAATATTGGTTCACGCCGTATGAGATAGGGTTCTTGAGGGGAATATATGGCATTCCGCCGAAATTCAGGATGTTGTTGTGCAGCGGCCCGCAATCTCCGTCCGGTTGTGCCGCGATGCCGGCCTTGTGGTTACACCCTAAGATCACGTCCACTGTATCCCCCACCGAGAGGCCGCGCGTCGTTCCGCCAAGCAGCAGGGTTACACCGCCGTTCTCGGCCTTTAGAATGGTGCGAATCTCGCGACCACCGATGTCGTTGGTCCACTTGAACAGACCGCCGACATATTTGTCGGGGCGCGTCGTCCAGCCGATGGGCAGAGTGACTCGGGCACCGGAGATCGACACCACGGTAACCTGTGATGTCGCGGCAGCCTTCGATGCCTTGCACTCCGGCCCATATAGGACATGCGGACAACCGTACTGGTAGCGACGCCGCAGTCCGTTGCGACGCAATCCAGTGGAGACTGGCTCGCAGGTGAATTCGGCTTTGCTGCCGCGGCGAGCACAGCCGATCACCCGTCCGCTCCAGACGACTTGAAACTGATCGTCGGGGTCGCCGAGATGGCCCTGACGCATGACCAGCGTCGTCACCGAGGACGGGGGATAAATCAGATACAGTTGTGCCAGCTCGGTGTTCTGCGGGGTAGTCACCGTGACGTTCGACTTGTCCAGCGACCCCGACGACGACAGCTTGGTGCGGTCGATCGGAATCGGGACATAGGTGACACCCTGGAAGACCACCGGGTCATCGCCGTCACAATAGGCGTAGATTTCGCTTGCCTGGTCGCCGTATCGGAACAGGTACAGGTTCACCGGCTCCCCGGAGAAACGCGACTCCTCGTAGGTGCTGTACGTCATACCGCGGTCAGTGCTCCCCCGGTCAGCACACCAGCAATGGGTTTTTCGTAAACGCCAGTGACTGAACTACCGTTCGTGATCGTCACGTTCAGCGGCGTGTAGTTGCCTAGACCCAAAGCCGTAATCCGCATACGTGCTTTGAACGCTTTACCGGCGGCGTCGAAAGACCACGCTTGGCCGCCGCCTGCCGATGATGGATCAAGGTCTGGGCAGTCGATATTGACATTGAGCAACTTCAGGCTGTCATTCGATCCGGCCAGGGAGAACGAGAGAGCATATGTCACCGTGCCCCCTGACGAAGCGATGTCGAAGTCTGCACGTTCAAACGCCCCGGAAAGCGCCGCTGCAGATGCGTGACGCATCAGTGCCGACCCTGCGCCGGAACAGTTCAATGCCCGAAGTCGAACCGCAACACTCTTGCCGGCAACAATGGTCCCGTTTGCCACATTCGACACGTTGCCGACATCGATCAGGGGTGCGGTGCAGCCAATGAACGTGAGATCGACATCGGCGTTGCGAACCCGCAAGTCCGCAGGCTGAGTAGTTCCGGCAACCTCGGTGCCCTTCCACGAAAGATCGAGCGTCATGCCGAGTCCGGGTGTGGCGTGATTGATTAGCCCCTCGAAGCCTTTCACCGAACCACCCTTCAAAGACAGTTTCATACTGTAGCCGGCAGCCACGGCTGTTGCATCCGTAGCGATATAAATCGCGCGAGATCCGCTGCCCCCGGCGCCGCTGATGCTGCCCAGTTGAATTGAGACGTTCGTCATCGCTCGACCGCCTGTATTCGTGGCGAAACCATAGGCCGAGTTGACGATGCCGCTCATCGTCTCGTTGGCGATAGCAATGTTGTCGCTGTCCTGAATGTAGCCGCCGTAGGTCGCGTTTTCGATGACGCAGAAACCACCTGAGACATTTGCGCAATTGACAACCTTATAGGCGTCACCTTTATCGGCACCACCGTCATAGGTGCTTCCCAGACGAACGACACGACCGCTCGACGTGATGTGTTCCTGAGCATGGCGAGTCGAGCCAAAAGTGTAAGTGTTATTCCTGGCGATGACGTTGTCCGCCGAAAGCGATACCCCTTTGCTGATCGCCGGGATCACACTATTGCGAACCCTCACCGTTTCGCACTGGAAGGCTTCAAGCCCGGCACTGGTAATCAGTTCTGCCGCAAGAGTATTGGTTGTCGGCACGTTGGCGTAGGAACCGCTCGCCTTATATTGGAGAGTGGCAGTCTGGCAACCGGACAGTTCGACCGAGTCGATGTCAAGCAGCTTCAGCCATTTGCAGAATACTGCTCCGCTGGGAAATCCGGTGAACTTGATCCTGCCGCCAATTTTGACCGTTGCAGTACGAGAGCCGATGTTGGCACCAGCAGCGTAGATGCACGAACCTTGCGGGACACCGCTCCCTACCCATGACGCCGAGGGTGCGGTCATACCCGTACCATTGAAAGTGCCATAGCCGGCAATTTCACCGCTGCCGGCGAACGTGAGCATGTGCGTTGCCGTGTTCCCCGACGCACGGCTCAGCGTGGTCCCATGAAGAACGATCCGCGTGTCCGCAGCAACGGTTGCGATGCGCCCGATTTGATACGCGGCACCGTAGATATTAACCACGGAAGCAACCGCGCTGGCAGCTTCCAGTGCGTCGGCGAAGTTGCCCGAATAGAAATCTTCGAGGCTCACGCTTTCGCGCGCCTTGTCCTGCGCGGTGCGTGTTACCGCGCCGCTGCCGGTCTGGATGAAACCGACACGGGTAGAACCATCAGCGGCCGACAGTCCGCTGACTACTGAGTCCAGCGCGGCCTTGGACGGATATGCCCCAATAACAGTGGCGGCACCGCTGACCTTACGATACAGGGTTGCATACGTGCTTCCGGTTCCCGCCACCGCGAAATAGGCACCCTCAGCCGCCGCCGCTAATCCGGCCGAGGTGGACGGATACAGGTTCGACAGTGCCAGCGCGCTATCGGCGGCGAGTTGCGTTGACCCAGCGGCGGACGACGCGGTGTTCTTGAACCCTTCGGCCTCGTTGCGGAAACCTTGGGCAGAGTTCTTCAGCGCCGTCGCCTGGTCGATGACATCACCGGCATCCAGCTTGAACTCGCGCTGAAGATTGGCGATCGACTTGACAGGTCCATTGTCGGTGGTGACCACGGTATTGGCGTCACCGTGAACGATGTCGTGGAGTTTCTGCGAGTCGACGGGCAGCCGGTTGACGGCTAGCTGGATCTGCGATGCGGTCGGCACTGTCTCAGGTCTCCGGGAATTGCGACGGGTAGGTCTCGTGGACAAAGACGCGCAGCGGATCGGCCACCTCGGTCGTGGCGTAGGGCTGACCATAGTAACGATTCAGCCAGTATTCGCCGCCGTTGAAGATCGCCTCAGCTCCCGTCTGCGGGTACACATCATGCACCCAGTCCAGTCCGTCGAGTATCACGTTTTTAGTGAATATCCAACCGAAGCGATCAATGAGGTATGTAGCCCCATCATCGAGTCCCGGCCACGGGCGTTCGAAATCGGCGACGGGAAGGTCTTCCAGAGATTGCGTCGAGAATTGAGCGCGTCCGACTTCGTCGGTGACACACTCCATTGCGAAATCGTCAGTCGCGAACCGGGCGACCGGCAGCCACGACAGGCCGATCGTCTCGTCGATGTCTACCGGCCACTCGATGTCGGTCTCGATGAGACTGTCGACACCATCCGTGGTGATGTTGAGCACGCGGCGATAGAACTGGTAGCCGTCAGGAGTGCGAAGGACGATGGCTTTGTGGGTCGTGCTGCCGGCATAGGTTTCATAGACCTCGCGACCCTTGACCCACATCAGCAGCGAATCGGCATCCGCAGGTCGGGCAACGACGAGGTCGTCCGACCATGTCGGCATGTAGAATTCGCCGCGGCGCCCCTTCATTCGGGTGAAGAACGAAACTGCATCGGCGCGATCGGTCTGCGTGGGAAACACGACCTGAATTTGCCGAATGCGAGTGTCGAACCGCATCGGAGTGTAGGTCATCGTTCGACCGAAACCGAAATCGACCGTATCCGTGGTGACGCTGTAACTGCCGTCGACCGGCGATGCCCAGTTGGGTTCGAACAGGAAAACTTCTCGCCCGTTGAATACTTCCTGCGGCGAATCGGCGTCGTCGGCCGGCACGGAACCGGGCGTGAGTTGAATGCTGATGCTGGCCTCGACCGCACGATCCGTCAGCTTCTGCACCGAAATCGAGTCGTCGAGTCGCCCGTTTACCGCCGGGAAAATCTGCTCTCCTGACGGCACCGCGACCACGCTGGGTGCATCGATCGTGACCAGATTGCCGGAGACTGCGCTGACGGTGCGCTGCTGTCCGCCGAGGATGATGGCGCGGCCCGCTGACATCCAGTCCGGAACGACATCGACTTCGAACACCTGCCCGTCGAACGGCACGCCGCTGACCAGCCGAACATGGCGACTGTAGTCGGCCACCGTGATGACGTCGAGATGATTGCGCACCATGAACTGGTCGAGCGGCGTCGCCGATGGTAGCGTGATCCCGAAGGCGACAGTCTTGCGGGGATTGGCGCGAACGGCACGGCGCTGTTCCTTGCCGGAGCGCGACGTGATGATTTCGGTCTTGAACTGGTAGTTCAGTGAGATGGAGTCACGCCAGTTCGGGGCGAACGGAAACAGGACCATGCTGGTGACCTATCACGAATCGGCTGACATTGCGAGAGGAAGGATTATTCAACGTGGTGTTGATTGCAGAGAAGAAAGGATTTGAGATGAGCAGTGTTCCCACCAAGTTTTTCACTGTCGACCAGAATAACAGCGACGGCAGCTTCGACCATGTTCCGAGCCATGGCATCGGCTACTATCTCTGCGTCGAGGCTGTTGACGCTAACCATGCTCGCGCCCGGATCGCGCGGATTATCGACGGCTACCCCGGTCGTGGCCCCGACTGCCCGTGCTGCGGCGATCGCTGGTCTCTGTGGATCGACGACGATGATGGCACCGCGCAGCCGGAACAATACGGCTCACCTCTAAGGGGCGGTTGGGGCATCCCAGCCTATGTTCACTACCTTGACGGCAGAATCGAAGCCGTTGACCCCGATTAACTCCCCAGTGCCGACTTCCAGGCCGCCGGGTTGTTGCGGACGTGATTGAGGACGGCCTGTTCGCCGGCAGGCGAGTTCAACGCCTCCTCAATCGCGGCGGCCGAGTCGAACACGTTGACGACCTTCACGGAGCCCGATGACCCGCTGCCGCCGCCATTCGCACGATGACGGGGATCGGCGCGGGTCAGCACCTCCTCGCCGCGACGCAGCACAGCCGGGACTTCGTCAGCCGCGAGGCCGGCGATACCGCCGCTGTGATACCGAAGGGCGTTGTTGAACCACGCCGGGTTGACCGGTCGCGTCGTGCCACCGCCGTAACCGACGATGCCGCCGCTGTGGAACAGCTTGCCGATGATGCCGCCGATACCGCCACCAACCCCGCCGCCGCCACCACCGGACGCCCCGCCGATCGCGTTGAAGATCGCCTGCTGGATAATCATCTGAGCGATCTGCCGCAGGAAGTCAGCGGCAAACTGCAGGAAGGCATCGCGCAGCGAATCGATGACGTTGCGACCCTCGGCCACGTCTTTGGCGAAGCGGTCGAAGGCATTGGCGACGCCGCCGGCAATCGCCTCGTTGATCTGGGCACCGGTCAACAGGAACTTCTTCCCGAGGTCGTCGACCGTCAGGTTGATGCCCCTCAGCGTGGCAATCGCGCGATCTGCATCCGGACCACTGAGCGCCTGGTAGAACGCGATGGCCTTCTCAATGGCCTCGGCGAGTTGTTGGTTGACCGACTGGATTTCTTCGCTGAGTCGACCGGTCAAGTTGGTCTGGCCGCCGCGCTGTGCGGCTTCCAGTTGGGCCTGCAACGAACTGCGCTGCGCCACCAGCGAATCGACCGGCTTCTGAACCTCGTCGATACGGTTCTGCTGGCGCTGCTTCTGGTTGCGCAGCTCGAACTCGCGGTCGAGTTCTTCGGCCAGCCGCTTCAGCCGGGCCTGGAACGCAGCATCGTCTTCCGCGATACCGGCTTCGCGTGCCTTTCGACGTTCGTCATTGATCGCGTTGGAGATTTCACGCGCCTTGCGGGCATCGAGCAGTTTGTCGCCAGTCAGATCACCTTCGATCCGCAGCGCGTCAGCGGCCTCGCGACGCTTGGTGATCTCGTCATCGAGCGACTGGTTGAATTTGTCTTGGGCCTCCTGACGCTTCTGGGCCTGCTGCTCGTTATAGGCATCCAGTTCGGTGTTCGGTGCCGCCGTGAACAGCGCGGCTTCCCGGTTGCGCCGTCCCCGGTTGATGCCGCCATTGTCGCTGCCTAGCGAACGGATCGCCGCGGCGATCTGCTCGGCGGTGCCGTTCTTCACGTCGTCGATAATGCGCTGCGGCAGGCTGCCGTAGTTGTACGCAACCGAAGTCAGCGATGCCTGCTGCTGCGGATTGAACGCGCCGAAGCGGTCAGCGCCGATCTGGCGCTTGATGACATCCTGGAACTCCTTGATGCGGCGTTCCAGATCGACCAGTGCGCGATCCACCGTTGTCGTCGTGTTGCGGGTAACCCGGCTGATGGTCCCATCTGGATTGGTGACCGTGTCGGAACCATAGCCGACACGATAGGCATTCCGGTCATAGTAAGCGCGCGACCGGAAACCCTCGCGCTCTATCAGGAGATTCCGCGACGCCCCGAGACTCGTCTGCCCTTCGCGGACGCGACGTTCCGCTTCACGGGCGTTCTCCTCGTTGACTTTGGCCCGCTCGCGGTCGATCGCCAAAGCGCGCTCCGCGTTGGCGATGATCGTGTCACCGGTTGCCTTGATCGCCTTGTCGTAAGCCTGCTGCCCGGCGATTCGGATGCGTTCGACATCGCTGGCGTTCTTGAGACGATCGCGTTCCCGTTCGCGCTCGATCTCGGCGAGGCGGTCGCTGCGGCGCTTGGCTGCCGGTGTATCGGCGCCGTCCGACACCGTATCGCCGCCACCGCTACCCCCGGCAGCACGATCCGCAGCGGCCGCCGCCTCAAACGACTTGCCTGTGGCCTGCTCGTACTGGCGCTTCAGCGTCTCCAGCCCCCGCTGGGCATCGTTCAACTGGATGCGGTACAGGTTCTTTGCCGGTTCCGCAGCGATCTTGGCCTGAAGCCGTGCGATCTCCTCCTGTTTGCTGCGGATCTGCTCGAACACCTGCACGGCATCTTCGCCGCCGTTGAGTGCCCGCAGAAGCTGAGTCACGGTGCGGGCAAGATTGGCAACCGCTCGCCCCATTGCCTGGATGACGCTGTTGTTCGCGAGGAAGTTGGTGAACTCGCGCCACGCGATGCCGAGCTGCCGCACCGCCTCCGACCATGGGCCGCGCGCCTTCTCGGCGGCATCCTGCTGTTGCGAGGCGAAAATGCGATAGGCTTCGGCGCGGGCTTCCTGGGCGCGACCTTCTTCGAACAGCGTGCGAATCTGTTCCCGCTGAGCCGTCGTCAGGAAGTTGGTTGCCTCGTCCAGCTTGACAATGGCGTCATAGCCGCCGGTAAACGAGTCGGCCAGTTGCTTGGCGGCCTCGGGCACCTTGACGCCGAGCACATCGGCCATGTCCTGTGCGGTCTTGGTGAACGCCGTCAACCGCTCCGGGGCGATGCCCTGATTGACGAATTCCTTCAGCGCAGCCGCCGCGTCGGCACCGGCCACCCCGTAACGCCGCGTCGCATCGACGACCTTCTCCAGCCCGGCAGCGGTGTAATCCGTGCCATTGCCGATCGCCGTCAGCGCCGACTCGAAACTCCGCAGCCGGGCAGATTGGTCGGCCAGTTCCTTGAAGCCTACGACCAGGGTGCCGACCGCCGCCGCGCCCGCAATGAAGAACGGGTTCGTGGCGAGCGCGATCAGCCGGGTGCCGATCTGCGGCAGCAACTGGAGGATCTGGCCGCCCTGTTGCGCCAGTGCCTGAAAAACTGACGTACCCGACGCAACCTGCGTGACCAGATCGTTGATCTGGTAGCCGAGGTTGGTCACCTCGTAGGGACGCAACCCGAAGATGCCGGCCCCGCGGCCGCCGTTGCGCTTCAGGTCTACCTGCGCCCGAGTCGCCTCGTTGCGATACAGCTTGATCGCCGCGGTGAGTTCGGTGACCGAAATCTTCTCGTTGCGGTAAAGCGCGATGGCCTCACGGATACGATCGTTATACTGCTTCCGGATCGCCGCGCCGGGGTTCAGTTCAGCGCGCAGCCGCTGCTCCGACGCCACCACTTCATTGGTGGCACGGGCCTGCTGTTCGAACACCGCAGCCGACTGACGCGCCTGATTGCCACGCGGGTCTTCGGTGATGTTGAAGCGGCGACGGTTGGCCGCCTCGGCAGCTTCTGCCGCAGCAAGGTCGCGGGCTTCTGCTGCCTGCTGACGATACTTCTGGATCAGTTCGTCGCGGGCAGCCGCTTCGGCCAGAATCTCGGCAGACTGACGCGCCTGATTGCCGTCGAACGTCGCCGGCCGGTTGACACCGGTGAGCGCGTTGATGCGCGCCTGAATCGCGGTGACACGCTCGGCCTCTACCGCTTGGCGGGCCAGCGCCTGCGTCTCCAGTTCGACTTCCGCCCGCAGCAGCGTCTGCGCATTCGCGGCAGCAATGGCAGTCGAACTCAATTGCTGAAGGGCCGAACGGCTGCCGTTCAGTCGCGCCTCGTCGGATGCGATGGTAGCTCCGAGACGTTCGATCTGCGCCTGCAGTGCCCGGTAGCCATCCTCGGCAGCCTTCAACTGGGCAAGACGGCCGCTCTGGTTCCGACCAGCATTGACGATCGCGTCGCCGCTGTTGAGGTTGCGGATCGTCTCGGCTGCTGCCTTGGCCTCGTTCTTGAGGCTTTCGAAATCGGCTCGACGCGCGGCGACCTGGGCGCCCAGCTTGTTGAAAGCCGCTTCGCCACGATCAGCACCGGCAGCAATGGTGCCGGCCGCCTTGTCTACCTCCAACAGCGCCTTGGTCAGCAGGGCGACCTTGTTGCCGCCCTGCTCGGTCGTGTTCAGCAGATTATCGACGGCCTTGGTGACCGTGTTGATGGCACGGTCAGCCTCGTTCCGTGCGCGGATGACCAGATTGACGGAAGTATCGCGGGATGCCACCAGTCTATTCTCCGCTCAGCCCTTGCACGAGCTGTTTGAACACTTCCCCCATCTCCTTGAACTGCGTCGATCCGAACGCCGCCTGCGCAAGAATTGCCTCTGTCGCCATCTGTCGATTCTGGCGATCGACGACGAGTTCGACTTCATCCCCGAGCATTCCCAGCGGGTAGTCCCATGCTGCCGGGTGCCCGTGGTCGAGAAGCAGGTTCACCTTTCGCCGGATACTCCACAGCCATGTCTTCAGGTCGCCGGGCTTGTCGCGACTCGGTTGTTGATGGCCCCCGCGACCAGGGCCACGAACTTTCCCGGTGGCATTTCCGACGTGAACGTCAGCGCTGCGATCTTCATCAACGCATCGACCTGGACCGGAAACGGCAGCGACTGGGCGATGCCGAGATCGACTTCCCAGTTGTCCGCATCGGCCGGGTCACTGCCCGACGCCAGCGCGACGACTTCGGCCATGATGACCGGCGCCTCGTCCAGCAGACCGAGAACGACGGCCTCGGCGTCCGATGGGTCCAGCGTGCCGCTGTGCCGCTGCTTGTCGACCAGCTTCTCGAACAGGTTCGAGAGTTGCCCGGTATGGCGGTAATAGAGACCCAGCAGCATGGCCGGCGAGATGCCCCGGACGGGGAAGCCTTCCCCGTCCGAAACATTCACCACGAGTTCCGGAACCGGGTTCCGGAGTTTGCGAAGCGAAGAAGACACGATCCCTATCTCCCTCGGTTACGCGACCACGGCCTGACCGTCGAGATACACCGCAGCCAGGTTGCCCGTGGTCTGGATGTCGACGGTAAGCGGCAGCGTCTGCAGCGCGTTCTCCGAAATCAGCGAATACTCGCCGTTCGGGCTGATCTCGACTGCCGGCATGTGGTAGTCGATGTTGTCGCCTTCCGCGTTGGAGGCGATGAACATCATGGCACCGGTCACCGAGTCGGTGCCACTCACGACCTGCTTGCGGGTGTTCGCCGCAACACCGAATTCCAGCGTCACGTCGTCGCCCTCGACCAGCGTGCCGCCTTCGAGGAATTGCAGGAAGCCGCGCGTCGCGTCGATCGTATAGTCGCGGCCGGCGACCAGGACCGTGATGCCCTTCTTCAGCACCGGGGTCGTCAGGCGACGCAGGCCGAGCGGACGTACCGTGGTGACGCCGACCTGATAGCCGTAGCCGAGCTTCACGGCGTTGAACGTCTCGGTCTGCGCGGTCAGCAGCGCCTGCGTGACATTGGCCGTCTCGCCAAGGAAGAACATCGACAGGTTGTCGAGGTTGATGTCCTCGGCGACGATGTTGGCCGTGCGATTGGTCTGGAGCGTGATCGTCCGGTCCTTCTCGCGAATGCCCTTGGTCGAGCGGAAATGCTCCAGCTTCTCGCTGGTGATGTTGATGTTGAACGTCGGCGCGTTGCCCAGGAAGCGGAACGCAGTGTCGCCGTCCTTCTTGAACCAGATTTCGCCGCGCCCAAGGACGTAATTTTCGGTTGCCATGGTCGTGTCACCTTTCCTCGTGCTAGAACACTAATATCGTGAAACCGTCTGCAAATCCACCCTAGACGGCGTAGGGGTCGCTCGCGTGTTCCACAATTCGCAGAGTCACCGGCAGCCAGAGCCAAGCCTTGCTGCTGATGTCGTCTGCTGGTCGCACTGTGCCCGAGCCGAAGCGCAGCGAGACAACCTTGTTTTTCCCCGTCCCGAAACCCAGCGGATTGGGCTGGCGACCGTTGATCTTCCGCGCCGCCTCAACCGCGAGGCACTGCCGCAGGTCAGCCAGCAGCCGGTACCCGGGATCGGTCGGATTGGCCTTGTCGTCATAGACGAAGCCCTGAACATTCAACTGCCAGTCGTTCTCGGCGATGCTCGCGGACGACTGAGCCTCGACGATGATGTCGAACGGGTCGCCGGCTTCGAGGATGCTGACCATCGGAATCGGGTCGCTGTCGCCGAACCACGGGCGACCGCGGTAAACGCGCGACACGGTGACGCCGTCGCCATCGACGAAGTCCGCCAGGTTGAACTGGTAACCGTTCGCCGGGGTGATGGTCTTGAACGCATCCGTGAGGGCGTGCAGCACCTGGAGCTTGAAGGGGAGAGTCATGCCGGAAGATCCAGTTTGATGAGGCGCGAGAATTCGTCGGCAAGGAAGCCGGAGGTCTCCGGGCCGATGTCTTCGCGGACGGACTTGAACACCTGGTCGACGCTGGGACCGTAGAGCAGATAGAGGTTACCCCTGATCCGCGACATGACCCGCTTGTTCTGGATGACCTCGCCTTCCTTCAGCCGGATCGCCACGCCGAGGTTCGACTTGGTTTCGACATCGCCGCCACGGCCAGCGGGCAGACGGATCAGGAAGGCGCGCTTCAAGTATTTCGCGAAACCCGGCGCCACCTCCACGGTGACACCGGCCTTGCCCGGCGTACCGCCGCCCGCAAACCGCGCCAGCATGGTCGCCCGCGTCCGCGCCGAAATGACGCCTTCGAGGCTTTCCGCGTTCGCCTTCTTCGACACGACCAGTCGGCCCTGCGACGGGTTCAGGTAAGACGCAGGAAACGCGACCTCCTCGCGAATCTGCCGCGCCGCCGACGTGCGAGCGCGATCAGTGGTCCGGTTGATGGCTCGCGCTGCGGCCGTCAGGATGTTCTGCGGCAGCGACTCCAGCGGGCGCGTCTCGGCCAGCCCCTCGACGGCAATGACGTAGATGTCGTCGCTCACGGCACGGCCAGTGTGACGAGCAGCGGGTCGCCGGCAGGAAGGCGACTGACCTTCGCGGTGATCGTGATGTCGTCGGCGGGATCGGCCGCATCGACGCGATAGGCCTCGCCGGTTTCCACCGACACGATCGCACCGACGCGCGGTCGCGCGACTTCCTCGACCAGAAACAGGATGCGGGGTTCGTACTCGACCATCTGCGCGCCCTGGTTGCCGGGCAGCGTGCCGATGGCGGCACCGAATTTCGTATGCAGGCGCACGGTCACCGGCAGCGCGGTTGCTGTCGGCGTGGCGTAGTAAAGCGCCGGGACAAGCATCGTCTGATGCACATCCCGGCGCATCTTCCGCTTCAGATCACGGAAGGAGGTCACTGGTTACTTGATCTCGTCATCCGCCGACTCGGCGGCCTTCTTCGCCGCAGCCGGGGCAGCCGGCTTCGAGGCAACGGCCTTCGCCGGTTCGCCCTTGGTCAGCTTGTAGAAGGCCAGTTCCTCCTCGGTCGGCTCACGCACCGCACCGACACGCTCGAACACTTCGAGATCGGCGGCCAGCGGCTCGAACACTTCGTTCAGGTGGACGCCGTTCTTGTCCTCGATCTGGTGAACGGCAAACTTCAGGGTGGTCATAGGAATTCTCCGTGAAAACGTCCCCGGTGACACCGCGCCACCGGGGACATCAGGTTCAGGCGATGACGTTCGCCACGAGCGTCGCGTCCGGGTTGATCGTCACAGCCAGCGGGGCCGACTTGATGTTCAGATACTCGGTCGTGATGTCGCCCTCGGTCTGCACGTAGTTCTTGGGGAACTTCGGCAGCGCCTGATACTGCGCATCGCGGTCGACGATCTTGCCATAGGCCATGTAGCCCATGATCGACGCCGGGTCCGCGGTGAACAGCATCTGGTTGGCAGCGAGGTAGCGGGTCACCGTGCCGTTGTCGGCGAGGTAGACCTCGTCGTTCACCCACAGTTCGATGGTGATGCCCGACGCGCCGCCGACCAGCATTTCACCGAACTTGTAGACCTTGCCGCCGTTGGCACCGCCGCTGACGAGGCCGCGATCGAAGGTGATCGTGCCGCCGCGCAGCGTCAGGTCCAGATGCTTCTGGAACTCGGCATCCGCGCGGACGATCTTCGCCACCGCCGACGACATGGTGATGCGACGCACCATCCCGCCAAACTCGGCGTTGTTCATCCGGTCCACCTGGGTCTGGATGAAGTCGACGATCGACACGCCCGAATCGCCGAAGCGGTTGCCGGAACCGAGCGTGATCGTGTGCGCCGAGTCACGCTGCAGGTTGATGACGAACGATTCGCCGGAATCGTAGGTCATCGTGTAGGTGCCATCGATGATCGCGCGGGCGCGCATCCATTCGAGCCGGCGGTCGATCGCCTCATCCATCGACGCGAGCATCTGGGCGCGGATCAGGTCCAGGCGCTGCATGTCGGTGAGTTGGTTGGCGTCGAACACCGAACCCATGCCGGGCTGGAACGTCAGCGGCATATCGTCGTCGATGGTTTCCTCGACCTTGATGTAGCCCGGCTTGAAGCGGTAGGCGCGCTGGCTGTCTTCCCAGACGCCGCGACCGCGAGCCTTGGGGAGAACGAACGGGGCGAGCTTGCGCTTGCGGATCGGCATCTTCTCGAAATCGATCCACGCATCGGTGGAACGGACTTCGTTCTGGAAGAACTGGCCGAAATACCCGTTCTCGCTCTGAATGGCGCGCATGACGCCAAGCGAGCGACGGGTGTCCCAGAGATTCGTGTAGGGAGTCGTCATGTCGTTGGTTGTCCTTTCTTACGCGCCAGCGCCGAGGCGGCGACGGGCGACGATCTGGCAGGGAGCCGGCGAGCCGATGAAGGCCGTCCGCTTCTTGTCTTCGGTGTTGAACGAGCTGTCCCAGACCAGCGGCGACTTGTCGTCGATGTTGAAGCAGCCCTGATACCAGACGTTGCCCTTGACCGTGGTGTTCGACGTGCCCGAGGTCGCGGCGCGGGCGAGGACGCCAATCGCCTTGACACCATCGCTGCCGTTGGTGCCCCAGGTCGCGGGAACCAGCTTGCCCGACGAGTTCAGCCCGACCACCGTGTAGATGGCGAGCGTCTGGCTGTCAGCCAGCAGCACGGCCATCGGGTCGGCGAGGGCGGGGGTTGCGCCGGCCAGAAGGACCGACATGGTGTAGTCGTCCAGCACCTCGAAAGCAGGGCGACCCCAGCTATCGACGTTGGCATACGAGAAATTGCGGGTCGGCATGGTCTGTGCTCCTTACTTCTGGGCCGAACGGAAGCCGCGCAGGCCGACCGCGTTGATGATCGCGAGAACATCGTCGCCGTTGGCACGGGCTTCGTCGGAGTTGCTGTCGGAATTGCCGCCGACCTCGGGCTGCTGAGTGTTGTCCATCGCCTGCTCAAACGACGAACCACCGGCTGCCGCATCGGCGGCCTTCGGCGACGCCTTCAGCATGGCGACCGCGTCCTCGACCGACATGGTCGTGTTCAGCGCGATGTGCGTCGCGAGCGACTCGCGACCCTTGGCTTCCTCGCTGCCGGTGATCGCCTTCTGGCGCTCCCGGTCGGCGGCAACGGCAGCAGCCGCTGCTTCGGCAGCGCGCGTCTGCTCCTCCGCACGCGCCGCCGCCACGGCATTCTCAATCGCGGCGGCCTGATCGACCGCCGACGTGTCCTGGGTGGACATGTCTTCTTCTCCTTGGTTGTCGGACTGGTCGTCCAGAAAGCCCGCGAATGCGGACGTTGCGTCATCCAGACTGCCGATACTGTCGGCCAGTCCGTTCGACACTGCTTGCGTGGCCGTGTACGAATGCGCTCCCAGGGTCTCCCTGATGAACGACTCGTCCAGCCCGCGACTCTGCGCAACCGCCGCAACGAAGATGCCGTACAGCTCGTCGATGCGAGCCTGGATACGGGCCTTCGCCTGCGGCGACAGCGCCTCATAAGGATTGCCGTCGACCTTGCCTTCGCCAGCATAGATGTAGGTGAAGACCAGCCCGGCCTTCTCCATCGATCCGGCGACGCTGAGATGGCCGGTCACGACACCGATGCTGCCGACGCCGCCGGTACGACTGACGTAGATTTGCCCAGCGTCGGCGACGCTAATCATCGCGTAACCGGCCGAATACGCCATCTCGTGCGCGAAGCCTGCCACCGGGACGCCGGTCTGCTGCTTCAGCGCGACCATCTTGTCGCGGGCATCGAAGCAACCGGCGACCATGCCGCCGGGGGTATCGCAGACCAGCGCGATTCCCCTGATGGCTCCGATCGCGTAATCGGCGCAGCCGCGCTTGAATGCCTCCCAGATATACTCGTAACCGGTCGCCCAGTCGTAGAGTTGATACGGGAAGTTGTTCAGCAGGACACCCTTCACCGGGATCTGCAGGATGCCATCGCGCACGATGTACGGACGACACCAGCCGCGGTCCTCGACCCAGAACTCCGGGTTGCTGGCAAGCGCGGTCATTTCCTCGGCTCGCGGATGCGCGGCTACCGCCGACAGGCACGCCTCGAAGTGCGCAGCCTGCGACGGCTCGACCAGTGCGGGTTCACCGGCAAAACGGGAAATGAGCGGGTTCATCGTCATACCTTGGCGCCATCCGGATTAGGGGAATCGGTCGGCGTGGCAGCACCCGCGACCGCGTTCATCATCGACGGGTCGGGCTGCGAAAACACGAGACCCAGCGACTCGGCCATCGCGTTCTCGCGGGCCTGCTGCCGGAATATCTTCCGCCAGTCGCCACCCAGCCGCGAAATCTCGGTCTCGCGCGTCGAAAAGCCGGCGTCGACCCGCAGCTTGGCCGCCTGGGTCTCCTTCAACTCGTCGATCTGACCGCGCGATGCGCCGATCCAGTCGCAGCGCGTCAGCGCGTCGAACTTCATGTTGAGGCGGCCGTTGGTGTAGAGTTCCACGGCGCGCGCCTTCGGGAAGGTCGTCAGCGCGTTGGCGTTGACCATCTCCTCCAGCCAGAGACGATAGATGATCGTGGCGAACCGGTCGGCGATGATCTTCTTCTGCGCCAGCATGAACTTCCACGTCTCGCTCATCGCGGCGCGGGCGGACGAATAGTTCGTGTTGGTGTAGTCGCGGCTGAGCTGCTCATACGACACGCCGAGCGTCGCCGCGATATAGCGTAGCAGCGACTGCTCGAACTCCATGCCGATCTTGCCGTCCTTGCCCGGTGAGGTCAGGTCCAGCTTGGTGCCCGGCAGCAGATGCGGGATGCGAACGCCATCCGTCTTCAGGTTGCGTGATGCCCCGGCGAACTGGTCGACGGTCTGCATGTAGCCGACCGCGTATTCGGTGAAGACGCGCTGGAAGGCATCGGCATCGGTCTGACCGCCCAGCATCTGCATGATCGCTTCGGACGGCAGATCGGACGTGATGGTTGCCGCGTAAAGCGCCTGAGCGACCGCGTTCTGGAGGGTCACGTCGCGGAAGCGCTTCGTGATGTGCATCTCCTTGAGCGCGGCCACCATGGCCGCGACGCCGCGCGTCTGGTCCGGACGCTGCTGCTCGAAAAGATGAATGACCTGCTTGCGGCCCCACTTCGTCGCCGCCGGCACCTCGCGGTACTGCTCCAGCACGTCGGCGAACGCGAAGAACGGCAGGTAGTCGTTGGGATGCGTCTTGCGGATGAAGTACGAGATCGGCTTGCCGCGGACATCGCGCTTCACACCGGCCCGCACCTGCGAGTCGTTCAGCATCAGCGGCGGCGTCTGGAGCCGGTCGAGGTCGACCATCTGGATCGCGGTGTTGAACGGACGGCCGTCGCGCACCCACTCGACCGTCGCCAGCACTTCGCCTGCGGCGACATGGATGCCGGTTGCGAGGCGGATCAGGTCGGTGAAGGTGTTGACACCAGCCGCGTCGAACAGGTTGTCGGGCGAGTCGGCGGCGAGGTCGAACAGTTCCTCGACTTCCTCCTGGAACTCGCCTTCCCACACATCGTCGTTGGTGCCGAGCAGGACGCGGGTCGCCGGCTTCGCGTTCAGAATGAACTGCGACCCGACGATGTTGTCCTTGTGAAGCTGCTGGCCGCCCTGCACGTAACTGTCGTTGCGCAGGATGTCGCGCGCCCGCGCATCGTCGATCGGCTTTTCCGGGATGATGTCCTGGTCGGCAGACTGGAGACGGGGCTGCCAGTTCGCGATGGTTGCGTCGAAACGCTTGGCGCCGTCGAAGGCACCGAAAGCTCGCTCACCGCCGGGCGCAGCCGGGATCGTAACTGCGCCCGGCGGGAGGGCCGGCTGACCGGGAAGGGGGGAACCGGTCGCCAGCAGCTCGTCGAATTCGTCGGCCATCAGAAGATAACCCGCATCGGACCTGAATAGGCCGTGATGCCGAGCTGTCGTTTCAGGTCGAGAATGTAGCCATAGAGCCGCGATGCGTTCGCCGCTGTGTAGCGAACACTTTCGCCGTTCGCGTCGCGAACCTCGACCGCCGACTTTCCGGTCAGCAGGGCGTGATAGGCATCCTCGGCTTCATTCAGACGATCTTGGATCGACACCATGCCGCCGAATTAGCACGAATCGGTCGGGTAGCCAACATATTGTTGATTGTCAACTGTTTGTTGATTAAAGAAGCGCGCTGAAATCGTCGAGCGGTGGCCCGGCGTTGTGACCAAGCAACGAGTCGAAGTCGTCACCGTCACCGACATGCTCGCGGATGCGCTGCCGGGCTTTCTCGGCGTAGTCAGGATCGCGCTCGATGCAGATCCACTGACGACCGGCGTTCTCGGCAGCGATAGCGGTTGTGCCGCTGCCGGCCGTGTTGTCGAGGACGACCATGCCTTCGTCGGTGTAGGTGCGGATCAGATACTCAAACAGCGCGACCGATTCGGGTTTCTGAATACAACATACGGCCTTGCTATCAACTTTCTAGTGACATTCAAGCCAAACGTCCGGCCAGATCAGCCAGCGACACTTTCTTCGGTGTCGCCTTCGCAGGCTCGGTCGACCCGTCCGCCGCGACTCGCAGCACCAGGTCATTGTCCTCCCAGTCGCGCGCCCATGTCGGTGGCCGTTCCCAGAAGTTCGGTTGCAGGACACGGATGTCGGGATGCTGGAGGAACGCGACGCAGTAGGCCAGCAAGTCCCAGCTTTCGTTCTTTCGGCGACTGTTGTTGATCCAGCCCTTCGGCGTCCGACTCTCGGTGGTAAGCTGCTTGTAGTGCCAGTCGATGTCTTCCGGGTTACCGGCTTCATCGTACCAGATCGGATGGTGGACCATGCCGCCGGGTTCGGGGCGGCTGAGCATGATACCGGTCTGATCCTTCACCACGTTCGAATTGACCGCCCAGACCGGCACGTCGCCGCGCGCGATGGCCCAGCGATCCTTCTGCTGCGAATCGGGGAAGGTCTTGTGAATCGCCGGAGCCGACCGCGACGGTTCGCCCTTCAGCAAGTGGAAGCGCTGATGGTAGCCGCGCCCCTCCGGATCGTCACGCAGGAAGCGCCAGAAATCGTAGGCGTTCGCCGTCGTCGAGACCACCGGGCCATCGAGCGCCTTGTTCAGCCGGGCAGCCGTCGTCGAGGCCGCACCGCCCGAGTCGCAGGCCACCAGCTTGGCGCGCATGACGCGACCGCTGCCGTCACCCAGTGGGTAGGTGCGCTCCAAGACATCGTCGATGAGAAGATGCCAGTCTTCCTTGTACGTCGCCGGGTCGATCAGTTCCCGTTCGCCATGCTCATTGGTGCGGCGCGACCGGGTGATCTTCCACATATCGATATGATAGATGTCGATCGACCAGCCCGCCTCGGTCTGAACCGGCGCGATACCGAAGGTGTGGCAGACGAACGACGGCCGGCCACCGGCCTGCACGTCCACTGTCGTCAGGATGAACCGGACACCCGGCGGCACTTCACCTCTGACATTGTAGGCATGGGCACGCTGCTTGAGTTCTTCCGGCAGCCGGGCCGACTCGATGCCCTTTGGTGTGTATGGCAGCCCGAGGTCGACGTTGGTCACCGACTTCAGCGTTTCCTCGCTGGCGGTGCGCTCGAAGTCCTCGACCGCGTTGATGTATTTCAGGACCAGTTCCTGCCAGGTCGTGAAGGCTGCCGCCGGCCCTTTCAGCCAGTAGGAGATGATGTCGGACTTCCGGCGCTCCCCGGTTACCGTGCCATCTTCGTGCCATGTCTCGCCTTCGTGGACCCACCGGCCGCCGAGATTCAGGACGTGCTGGTCGTCGGGCTTGTGCGGATAGCCGCACGACGGGCACGGCATCGTCACCTGGTCGGCGCGATCCTTGGGGCTGCCGTCCTTCGGGTAATCGAAGAGTTGAAAGTCACCCTCGAACTTGTGTTGGCACTGCAGGCATGACCAGTACCAGCGGGCGCGAGTGCCCTCATTATACTTCGCCAGGATGCCGGTGCAGGGCGGCGCCTCGTGCGGCGACGACGGCATCCATGTCGCATCGGTGACGGGGCGACCGGGGCTGGATTCGGCTACGTTCATCCGGTAGCGACCGAGAGTCTGGCCACGCTTGCCCATCAGCGTCCAGTAATCACCTTCGCCGTCAATGTTGTCGTCGATGCGATCGGCGTCCATTGTCCAGGTGCGACCGACCGTCTTACCGGAAAGTTCGTTGATCGACGGATGGACGATAGTGAGGCGCATTCCGGAGAGGAAGGCTTTATCGTAGACATTGTCGTTCTGGCGACCGGGAACCAGTTTGGACCGAACATCGGGACTGTTGCGGAACAGCTTCGCCAGATCGGACAGACTGAATTCACGGGCGCGCGGCTTCGACATCTGCAGCAGCATCATGTCTGCCGGATCGCAGATCGCCGTGGTTGACATCCAGTTCAGGAACATCTGGGAGTTGTGTGTCGGCACCATGTTTCGACCGGCCAGATATAGGCTCGACGCCGACGAAACCTGAATGCAGCGTACCGGTACGCTGTCGACCGGGACAATAGCGATGATATACCGACGACCGTTCGTCACCTTACGGCGACCACGTGTCGCTTCGACGCGTTGCTGCTTACGCTCCAGCCGGAAAATACAATCGCCTTCTGCCGCATGGAACATGAAACGGTGTGCGATCTTCGCCGCCGCTGGTCGCTTCATAAGGCAAAACTTGTAACCCAAGCTGCTCAGCAGCTCTGCAAACCCTTCTGCAATCGCCGGGGATGTCGTGCAGAATTCCAGCTGGCCCCGCATGTCGGCGTGACCATCGGTGTCCATCAACCCCTGCAACAACGCGATGCGCTGTTCGCGCGATGCCCGAAGATATATGGCAGGAATATGCTTTGCAGCACCCTGGTAGCCGAGGTTCAAGTCAAGCAGTGCTTGGCTGACGGGACTACGCTGACCGACAAAACCACCATATCTCTTGTCGGACAACAGTAGTAACTTGGCTCCGCAAATGTTTTCTCGCCCATAGCGAACTGGGATACCGCACTGACTTAGCAGTGCCGCTATCTCGCCTGAGTCACTCGCGCCACATGTGATGGACGCAGCATCGCTCGTGCCATCACCAAGCCACGCCCCAAGCGCATACGGATGAAGCGGTAGTTCGACTTCCGGCAGATCCAGCGATCCTGCGATGTCGATCCAATATCGGCTGCGTTGCGACTTGCCGTAACGATGGCTTGGAAGCATCTGTTCCGTCGTCATAACGTGCTGACGGTCAGGGCGATGAACATCACCAACCTGCCACTGATGCTCGGCATCGGCGATGATCGACTCGCCATCCGAGAAATCGACTCGATAGCAGGCATGATCGTGCATGATCGGAGTCGTGGCGATGACGCGGCAAATGTCACCGTTCTCGTCAAACACCCGATCCCCGACCTGCAATTCGCCCATAGTCGCCCAGCCTGACGGTACGGGAATCGGTGTGTCGAGCGCCAACGCCTTTCCCGTTCGAGCTGGCCCGACGAACACCATTCCGGTGTAATCGAGGCTCGTCAGCATGTCCTGCGGCTCAATCACATACGGCGTCTTGTCGGCCGACCACGGGCCGCTGTAGTTCTTCTCCTTGATGCGGACGTACTTCTGCGCCGCCTGGGTCACCGTCAGCCGTTCTGGCGGACGAATGGCATCCGCGATGCCGCGCAGCATATATTCGAGACGGACGAACGCTGCCGGCCGATCGGGTACGAGTTGTCGCTTGGTGTTGTTGGCGGCGGTGGTGGTGGTCATTCCTCGTCATCCCCGCCAATATCGAAGCCCGGATCGATGTCTTCCGAGATGCCGAACAGCGGCTTCTCGTACAGAGACACCGTGTCCCCGCGCTCCGCGATTTCCAGCAGTCGGCCAGCGATCGACTCGCGCATCTCGTCGAGCATCGTCTCAAACAGGGCGCACTGCTCATCGGTGAGTTTCGCCCGCTGCCGCATCTCCTCGACGGACATCGTCAGGGCGTCCTTCAACTCCATCGCCGTGTTGCCGAGGAACCGGAGAACGTCTTCCGTGTCCCATGCGTCCTGTGCCTCCAGCTTGTACCGGATGCGGGTGCGCTGCGCCGTCCAGAAGGCATTGTTGACACCCGGCGGCATGTCGACCGAGTTCAGGGTCTTCACGAACTGTTCCGGCGTCATCTGCGGTTTGACCAGAAACTGAATTGCCTCGTGGAACAGATAGACCTCGCGATTTTGACCGGCGATCCCGGCTACCGGGCAGCGGTTCTTCAGCCGCTTGCGAACGGTCGTCGGCTCCATTTCGAAGAACTCGGCCAACCAGTTCTGGCTGACGGGCAGGAATTTCAAGTCCTCGACCTTGATCTTCGTCAACCCGGCTCCGGCACGCTTGATCTCGACCTGCTTCAACTGGTCGGCCAGTGCCTGCTGTGCTCGCCGCTCGCGCTCCTCCCTGGTCGGGCGACCGCGCCGCGGGGCTGGTGTCAGAAGTTCGTCGAAGTCATCCATAAATCAGCGCTTCTTTCGGTGGCGTCCGCCGAGATGAAAATTCGGGCAGAACTCGCAACGGTAGATATGAATCGGAGTCGTCTTATCGTCGTATTTCCGGATGCGCGTCAACGCCTTGTTGGCTTCCCGCCAATTACTGAACGCCTGCTTGCCGTTGCAGGCATATAGTGGGTCGTTCGGTCGTTTCATCGCAGCAATGCCTCAAACTCGTCCTCACCGATCTGTTCACGCTGCCACAGCTCGACCTCGACCGAAGTCCAGAAGCGCTTCTTCGGGGAGTCCCGATAGGCGCGCGACTGCGGAAACCTGCCATCCGAAATCCGTCGATAGATTTCGGACTTCGAGAGGCCGGTCATCCCGACCACCTCGTCGAGCCGCAGAAACCTGATCTGGCGGAAGCCCCCGGCGCTCATTAGCTAAGCACTATCACCATTTTGTTGAAATGCAACCCGAGCGTTGACAGCACGGTGAACGGTGATAGTCTGGTCGGGCCTCTGCGAAAGGAGGTGATCGATCATCTGGGACGGCGGCTCTGCGGGGTCGCCGTTTCACTTTATGGTTGACGCGACTCGAATCGGTTGGTTAGGAGGGTGGCAGAACACGGCACTGGTGGGACTGGGAGAACCCGGCGACATCTAGAAGTTCTCCTGCTAACCTCGGGACCGGAGGGGTTAGCAACAGAGTTTCCCCGGTAGCGGGGTATGAGGCGCGGGTTTCGGATACGGGTGCCCCAAAGGCCGCTGGTGCGGCGATCGGTCCTCTCATCGCGAAGGCCGGTTGGCCGGGGAGAAAGACCCCGGAAACCGATGACAGTCGGGAAAGACCGGCAACAGAGTTTCAGTTTCGCCCGAAGAACCGATCAGGGATGACGGTGTCAGAATTGCCGAGGCGAACGGGGGTGGTGTCGTAGCGGCGCGAACGTATTAGCCGGGTGAAAGACCTGGCGCGGGGCCACCCCCATACAGGTGACCGTTCAGCCCTGATTCTGTTGCGGAATCAGTGTCTGGCGCCCCGATCCGATGCCCCTGTTTCTGGGATGCGCTGGGAAAGTTGGATCACGGATTCGTGAGCCGTCGAACGTCGTCACTGCCGCCCCGCAGTCCGCGATTCAGCGCTACCTTGCCGCCGGCATCCCAACCGTCGACATAGGTGCTGTCGCGATCCCGACTGCTGCGCGCCCGGCGCTGCTCGGTCTTCGTCGGCATGGCTGCATCGATCAGCGCGTCATGGAGAACCACGAGACCCACTCCCGCAGGCTGCGGTGGCTTCATTGCGCGAATGCGCTGCGCCAACCGGTCGGCCATGCCGTCCAAGAACGGCAGCATGGCGTTGCGCTTTACGATGCGCGGCCATAGTTCTGCCTCCTTGCGGGCCTTCTCGTGGCGCATGGCGTTGGCGCAAATCTCCAACATGTAGCGGGCGACCTCGACCTCGTGCTCAAAGCCGAAGAAGTCGATGCTGACCGGCATCCCCGGCGCCTGTACCCAGTAGCGCGCGCCCGTAAGATGGCTGATGGCGGCAGCGACTTTCCACAATCGGTCGCCAACCCAATCGTCATGGCGCTCCCGGTGATGGGCGAACGGCGACTCGCGCAATTCCGCCTCGTCGAGCGTCATGTTATACTTCGCCAGCAGGTCGGCCAGCAGCTGCGCGGCGGCCAGTGCCTCAGCCTCGGTGCAGCCGTTCTCGACTGTCTTCGCGCGGAGGGCACGGATGCGACGGCTGATGGCGTCGCGGTTCATCGCGACCGCCACCACTTCCGCGTGCCACAGCGCGTACAAATGAGTTTAGTGAGCCGGGTGCGCTCAAAAAGCGCAACGGTCGGATGCCAAGCGTGAATGCCGAACAGGCACAAGATGTGGGTCACAATCTCACTCCTCAAAATCAAAACCGGACATCCCCGTCTTCCCAGCCAAAGTTGGCCCAGAGGAACTGTCGCAGGGCGGGGGTCATTTGATGAGCCTACCGGCAGCATCATAGCGCGGTGGCACACCGCAGGATGCCCGGTACAGAGTGTCGGCCTCAAACCAGCGAATGTGATTGCCGGCGGCGTCAATATTGGCGCTAGATCCTGCCGGGGTATCCGGACCATACCATCCGGTCGCCTTCTCCCGTTCGGTCAGCGGACGTTCCGTATCATACGGCCCGATCTCGGAAGCACCGCAGCCTTCGCAATGATATGGGCCGCATTGTGTAAACCCGACGCCGATGTCAACGAAATCGGCGCAGCACAGAGACCCGCAATACGGGCACCGTTGCTTGGGTTCCAAGTCGCCGTAGCTATATCCTCCGCTCATGAACGTCCCTCCAGCGCAAATGCTAGAAGCAGCTCAGCGCGCCGCTCTGGTGGGCAGTCGATCGCCTTTGAGTAGCCATACTGAGTCAAGATCTCCCGCGACCGGGATACGCCGATACGCAGCATCTGTTCCCGCATCGCCGTGCGGAAGGCACGCCATTTGGGGTTCAGCAATCGACCGACATCATCCATATTCCTATCTCCTATCTCCTATCTCCTTCGACTCAGGAAATAGGACTACGTTCCTACCGTGTCAACTCTAAATTGACTACAAACGACGGGTGAACCCGGTGATCTTCCGCCCGCCGCCGACGACCTCAATGGAACCGCCGCGCCGGTTACCGGCTGCGATGTCGTCGGGCGTCAGTTCGACGATCTGGAAACTCATCCCGCGCCTGGTCAGCCCGAGCACGATGCAGCCGTCTGTCCTTGGCGGGACGACATAGCGGCGGACATTTATGTCTTCTCACTCACTAAGCTGTTGAGAACATACCGTCTGTGCGGGGATCAGTCAACTTGCTGTTAATTAGATGGCGTCGAGTTCGGCCAGGGTGGCCTCGATGATTCCGTTCTGTGTGGCTTCCTTCTGCTCCAGCGCCGACAGCACCCTCTCGTCGACTGTGCCCTCGGCAATGATCTGATAGATGGCGACGACGTGCTTCTGGCCGGGTCTCGGCAGTCGCGCATTGGCTTGGAGATAGAGTTCGAGGCTCCACGTCAGCCCGAACCAGATGCAGATATGGCCGCCGTACTGCATGTTCAGCCCGTGAGCGCAGCTCGCCGGGTGCGCCAGCAGGATCTTGATCTTGCCGTCGTTCCAGTCCTTCACCGCCGTATCCGACTCGTTAAGCACGGCGGCATTGGGGTGGCGCTTTCTGATCTGTTCCAAGTCGAACTTGAACCCGTAGAACACCAGCACCGGTTCCCCGTTGGCCTGTTCGATCAGGTCATCGAGCGCCTTCAGCTTTTCGTCGTGAACGGCTGCGACAGTGCCGTCTTCGCGGTACATCGACCCATTGGCGAACTGGATCAGCTTGTTCGTCAGCACGCCGGCATTGACCGCTTCGACATCATGCAACTCGCTGACCAACGTGCGCTGGAAGCGCTTGTACTCGACCATCGTCTTGTCGCTCAGTCGGACGCGCACCGGCACGAAGACGGGATCGGGAACAAGGTCCAGCGGCGGCAGGCTGACCATGATGTCACCGATCGCTCGCATGATCTCATCGTGAGCGTTCGATCGCGGCGTGATCGCTCTGGTGTATTCGTTCTTTTCGAACCAGCGACCGATGAAAGCGTCCCGGTTGTCGCCCAACCGCTTGCCTTGGTCGAGCAGATAGATTTGCCCCCAAAGGTCTTCCAGTTCGCCGGGCGTGCCGGTGAGCAGAACGATGCGGTCGATCTTCTTCCGTGCCGCCGCGAGAACGCCAAACCTCGTCATCTTGCCGCCGGGTCGCGTTCTGACGACACCGTCTTTGCCCTTGACCTTCGTTTTGGCGGTGCGCTTCTTGCCGGCTTTGAACCGGGATGACTCATCGACGATCACTGTGTCCCAGGGCCAGTTATTGGCGCTGCCGAGCTGACGGGCAAGCCAGACAAGGTTCTCGTTGTTGATGATCGTGATGTCGGCGTTCTTCGCCAGTGCATACTTCCGCTGCGCCTCGGTGCCGACGCAGACGGCGTAGCTCAGGCAGCGGGTGTGCGCCCACCGCTCGATGTCATCCGGCCAGGTGTCGGTGGCTACCCGCAGCGGTGCGATGACGAGAACGCGCGACGCCTCCAAGGTGTCGAACAGATCACGCAGAGCCGTCAACGTAGCGCCCGTCTTGCCGCTGCCCATGGCGGACACGATCAGCACGGCATCGCGGTCGCGGATCTGGTCGGCGATGAAACGCTGCTGCGGTCGCAGATCTGCGCGTGTCAGGAGGCTAGTCACGGATGTAAGGCGTCCCTTCGAGGATCATGCAGGCCGCATCGCGACTGTCGATGAGGTGGACTGTGATGCCGGCGGCGGCGTAGCGGCGGTGCTCGCGCGCTTGGAGCGGATCGGCGACCTTTTTTCCGGGTCGCTTGAATTCGATCACCACGACGCGACCGCCCTTGAAGAACCAGCGATCGGGACAGCCGCGGCGGCCGGGATAGACCATCTTGCGGACCAGCCAGCCGCGGTTCTCGGCGAACGCGACGACATCGTCCTCAACGGAGGATTCCAGTTCTCGGCTGCGGGTCATACCGCCAGTGCCCACCACAGCGGCGCCGCATACTTCGGCACCCGCAGCGGTTTCACCATCCTCGGGGCTTCCGAATACCCGATGTCGATCAGTATCTGTTCGGCCTCCGCAATGTACCGGTCGTAATCAATGTCGTCAGGGAACTCGTCAGGCAGTTCCATCAGCGGCCGGCAGCCGTCCGTCTTCGGCACCTTGCCCTGGGTGCCGGTCTTCCAGTGGCCCTTCTTCCGGATGATCTCGGCGCCGTTTTGCGTGGTCCAGATGTACCGGACGACTTTGCCGAGGTATTGCCCCCGCCACAGCGCGCCGCCGTCGACCTTGATAACGGTGACGAAGTCGCGGATCTCCCGGCAGTTGCGGATCGTCTGCTCAATTGGTGTGCCCTGCGCAATCAACTCGACCACGGCATCCGAGCAGACGCCGGCATTGGGGTTCTTCATCAGCATCGTCCGCACGTCTTCCTTGTACGGGTTGCTGAGTTTCCCCTTGCGCTTGCATTTGCCGTTCGGCTTCACGGCGATGTATTCGTTGACGCTGGCATTCAGGATTGCCCGGTACTCGGTCGCCTCCAGCCCGAAGCCGGTGTCGCGCTCCCACTCTGCGATCAGCTCCGACACGGCACCTGAGGTAACGCGATCCTTGACGATCGGCCCCATCATTGACCGCGGAGCCTTGAACACGACACCGTCCGTATTGGCCGACACGACCGGAATACCGGCATTCTCGGCGCGCTGAATCAGCATCAGCAGCGCCAACTGGCCGGTCAGCGTCACAGTAACCATCAGGTGTGGCGCATTAAGAACGGAGTACGGGCTGCCTAGCTTACCGAAGCCTCCGCCGTTCACGAAAATCTTAACACCGTCTGCGGTAGTCTTCGCCATGATGCGAATAGGTTCCGGGTGAGTTTCGTCTCCAGCGGTACTTTTATTCTTCAGACGGTCTTCGGTCAGTTCGCGGTAAATTTCGAGAAATTCTGGCCCAATTGCTTTCGGATACAGTCCTGCGTTCAAAATTGTATTTGGATAATAGCTGCCGACGTCAAAATCGCAGAGAATACTGCCATCGTCGCTCCACAGCGCCCGCTGCGACTCGGTCGAGTGCAGCCCGCCGATCCCCATCTGGTAGACGCTGTCGCCGATGCAGATCTTCCGCTCGGCCAGCCATTCCGGCAGCCCGACCTTGCGATCGGGGCCGACCATGAACTCGGTGCGACAGATGCGGTCGTAGATCTCGGCGAGTTCGCTGCCTTCGTCGAACCGGATGAACGCAGGCGGCTTGAACTTGAAGATGGTCCCCGGCGGCGTGTCGACCTTCGTGACCTTGTTGCCGGTCTTGTCCTGGACTCGCTTTTTGAAGATGGCCTCGCCGCACTGCGAATCCGACTTCGACATCAGGTCGATGCCATACTTCTTGCCGAAGGCGTGCCGCAACATCAGCGGCTCACGCAGATGGTCGAACAGCATATGGGTGCCTTCAAGGTCGTTGCCCATATACTTGATGACGAAGTCCATTTCCTCGTCGGTCAGAACACGGTCGATCTCATAGGGCAGTTCCTGCAGCCACGGTGCGTGCATCCGCCCCATAAGCTGTTTCAGGCTGGCGCGGGCGTTCGGCTGCGGCTCCATCAGATCCACGAAACGCCACTTCCTCGGCACCACGACGCCGGTTACATCCTGCACTTCCCAGTATTTCAGATTGCCGCCGATGATCTGGTCGTTGAGACGCTTCAGGTCGCCGTTGGTGACATCTTCCCCGATCGCCTTGGCACACATGAACTGGTCATAGCCCTGCCAGTTGTAGCCGACGATCATGTTCTGCGTCAGGATCGCAAACAGGCGCCGCCGGTCGAGTTGCTGCCGACGACTGTGCTCCAGGACGACCGTCTTCCCGTCGCTGACGCGCCGGAAGCCGATGCACCACAGGTTCGGGTAGCATTCGGTGTCTGCGATCAGTGTCTTTTCGGGGTTGAACCAGGTCACAGCAGCGACTCGAAATCGTCGTCGCCGAATGCCGGGCCGCCGTTATGCCCGATCAACGACTGCTGACGCGCCAGCTCGGCGACGATACGACCGCCGATCCAGCGCATCACGTTGACTGCCATGCTGTTGCCAAGCTGCTTGTAGCGCGGCCCATCGGCAGCCGGTTTGCCCTTTGGCCCGATCGGCACGAGGGTCCATCCGTCCGGAAACCCCTGAAGGCGCTCACATTCCACCGGCATCAGGCGGCGGACTGCCATTTCGGTGCGGATGACGTGCTGGGCGCTGCTGTCGTTGGCGCTCGTCAGCGCGTCGATCCGGTCACCGGTGCTGTAGGGCGTGACGTTGCCCGGCACCCGGTATGCCTCGGCAGTCACAATCGGTTGTCCTCGTCCGGTGCCGTCTTCACTGCCATCGAAGCCCTCTGCCTTCAGAGTGTGAGTGATGTCGCCGGTTACGCAGACTGCCGGCGGATGGGCGCCAGACGCGAGCGGGTGGCATGGGTCGCCATAATCCGGCCGGCTGTAATTCGACGGCGAGGTGACCTGCGTCGTGTCGAACGGAAGAACGGCTACCGCTTGGACATGGTGGCGGGCCTCAAGCGTGTAGGCGATCCCTTCATCCGACCAACCCTTGCCCTGCGGCCCGGCATCCGGATTCTCGCAGACCGCGCGCTCTTGTATGGCGTAGGCTACGCACGGCGCCGCGTCACCCTTCCCCGTCTCCCCGGCCTGCGCCGTCAGCGCGTTGACCACGTCGCCCATGTCGCCGCGACCGTTGCGCGCGATGCGGGGCTGGAAGGCATATGCTACCGGTTGAAGCACCGCTGGGAAGCGGTTCTTCTCCGGCATTGTCTGGCCCTTGTGCAGCACCGCGTCGAGCGTCTGAGAGACATCGCGGCCATCCCACCAAGTCGGAACCGGCTCTACAACAGACTGTCGAAGTCGTCCGTCAGCGCCGTTCCCGCCACTGCCCGCAACGCCCGCTCCAGCGGTTCTGGCAATGTCTTCCCCCGCTTCTCGGCTCGGCGCAGAATCCCGGCGCACGCCGTCGAACTCAAGAAGTACGACTGCGGGATCGAACCCATGACGAGCACTTGCGACAACGAACACACGGCGGCGTCGTTGGGCCAGTCCGAGATATTGGGCATCGAGTGTCCGCCATGCGGCTGACCTTTGGGGTCCAGCAACAGCACCTGCGTTCGGCCACTTCGCACGGTGGACACCGGCCTTTTTGTCCCATGTCCAGTAGGCAGAGGACCGTGCTGGTTCAGGTCGTGGGCCAGGTTCGACAGGGTCGTCATCCCCGGCAAGTCCTGCGAGGAAGCAGCCGAAGGCGTTATCTTTGGATGTGAGGAGTCCCGGCACATTTTCAAAGACGACAATGCAAGGTTCCTTTCCGTCTTCGGCGCGAATAGCGTCGATGGCATCAGCAAGATCAATATAGGCGACGACTAGGTTGCCGCGGGGATCTGCGAGGCCCTGACGACGACCGGCGACTGAGAATGACTGACAAGGTGTTCCGCCAACGAGAATGTCTGGCGCCGGAATCTCGCGCCGCCGAACCATCCCGGCGAGCAGAGACAGGTCACCGTGGTTCGGAATGTGAGGGAAACGGTGCGACAGAACTTCGCTGGCGGCGCGATCAACTTCGGCGAACCACGCGGCTTTCCAGCCGTAGACATGCCACGCGACGGAGGCGGCCTCAATACCACTGCACACGGAGCCAAATGTCAAATTAGTGTTGTGCATGGTGAACTCTGTGACAATTAGGGCAAAGAACTCGGGCGTTTGAAATCGTATTCAGACCGCCGTGTTCTTTATGGACGATATGATGCACGTCGCATCTGGCCTCATCCCATCCGCAATTCTGGCATTTGTTACCAAGTCGCTTCAGAACAGCATTCGTCCATGCCTTTTTACTGACATAGACCTCATCATCTTTCTTAATCTGGTAGGATTTACCCTTATTCCAGACCGTATTGCGAGAGTATCTGTCCCGCTGGGCGATCGAATAGGCGTCAGCGCAGTCTTTGCATGACTTAGTCTTGCCACTACGAAGATAGGATGACGGCACGTCACGCATCTGCCCGCAGTCGCAACGGCACCTCCACAGTAATGACTTGGATTTGTGCTTATCGATGACTTCGATTGCCGTCAGTTTGCCGAACTGCTGTCCCGTCAAATTGACCGGGGCAGCCTTCACCTTGACGTGCGGCGGCAAAAAGCTGCGGTCATTTTCCAAATGAGTGAAAACCATTTTCCACCCATAGACGCAGCAAGGTGATAAATCAATCAAATAGTGATCCGCCGGGCAGCCGAAGCCACCCGGCGGACCCGAGGATCAGAAGTCGTCGCCGCCGGCCGCGCCGCCGTCGAACGCGCCATCGGCATCGTCGTCAAACTCGTCGAACTCGTCGGCGCTGGTGGCAACACCGCCGCCGGTACGCTCGCCGATTTCGCGCGACTTGATCGCCTCAATGGTAGCGAATACGCCGGCCCCGCCCTTATCGGTGCCGTACCAGGAGACCTTGAGGTCGACGTAGCAGCCCGGATACATGATCTCGTCGATCTTGTCGTAGGGCACCTCGTTGCCGCGGCGGTCGAGCAGCTTGGGGCGCTTCTTGCCGCCGCCGGGGCCGGCAGCCGCGATGACCATCGCGCCTTCGTACCCGGCATACACATTTCCCTCGGCATTCTTGAACCGCTCGCCCTTGCGGAACGCCAACCGCTTCGGATCATCTTCCATGATGCCCTTGTAACGGTCGGCCTTCTTCCAGGTCTTCTCGCAGGCCGCCTTGATCGCGGTGATCGCCGCCGCCTTCTTCTCCTCGAAGCCCGGACGATCCGGTTCGATGAGAAAGTTCGACGTGTGCTTCGGTGCCCCATTTTCGACGGTTGCCTTGGCGTCCTTGAGCGAGTCCGGGAAGGACAGGCGGACGTTCTTCAGCATGACGGTGCGACCGTCACCCTCATATTCACGGATGAACTGGTTGTTGGTGGTCATTTTTCCGGTAGTCCTTTCGTCACGGTTGTCATTCAAACGAGTCGAACTCGTCAGCGACCAGCAGCGCCGGCCGCTCATCTTCAAGGGGGACCAGGATGGGCTTCGGGTCAGCGCGGGTGACGTGCTGATCGACGACCTTTTCGTAGTCCTCCTTGGAGACCTGTTTGCCAACTTGCGTTGGTGTCATCAACTTCTTAGTGAAACTTCTGTCACCGAGCAACCCCACAACCGCTTTTTCTGCGGCCTTGGGATCGACCCAGACTCGGCGACCCGGCTTCCCGGCGACCGCCTTCAGGCCACCGGCTTCCCCGGTGACCAGAGCGCGGGCCATCACGGACGCCGAGATGCCGTCCAGCCATTTCTCGATCATCGACTTGTGCCTGTGAATGAAGGCACGGCGATCAATCGACAGTGTATCCTGCTCGGGCAAATCAATGTCGTCGCCGTCGAGATCGTCGAACTCGGCCTGGATCATGGCAAGATTGAACTCGTCGAACGTCTTGCAGCCGCTGACGGCACCCGGTTCGCTGGGTTCCTGCTGCCGGCGCCGGCACCACAGGCAGGCTTCCGCACTGGCGACGCGCGGTGGGTCAGGCTGCCGGGTTGCCTCGGCTGCGGCGCGAGCCTCCTCGCCGAACGCCAGCAGGTCACCGAGCGTCGTCACCCACTCGCCACCGCCGGCATTGTTGCGCGGCTGCTCGATGACGATGTGGACCGGGAACGCCGGATCGGTGATCTCTGGTGCGAACTTCCGGATCGCGCCCAGGGCGTAGAGTTGGAGCTGCTTGTTCTTCACCGGGCTGACGGGGATGCCTCGGCCGTATTTCAAGTCGATCACGGTCACCCGGTTATCCGCGATGACCGTGATGTCAGTCGTTCCGAACTGGTCAGCGCCAAGCCAGTGACTGAGATCGACGCGCGCTTCCGGATGCACGATGCCGGGCATCTCGCGAACCCGGTCAACGATCGCCTGCAGCATTTCTGCGTCATCTTCGGTCCACTCGACGATCCACCCGTGTTTGGGATGCTTCGTCGTCATGCCGACAAAGTCGAACGGGTCGAAATCATGCCGCAGACACATCTCTAGGACTTCGTGGGCGCAAGTGCCCTCAAAGCTGAACTCGTTGTCGTCGTCGGGCAACCCTTCGTTGGCGTTCGGGTAGTCCGGGCAACCGAACCAGCCGTTAGCCGACGACGGGGAGAGTTTGGCGTGTGCGGTCATGTGTAAAACGGTGCCAGCGGATCAGGCTTATCGTCCCAGTGCTTGTACCATCCAAGCATCTGATTGCGTTGCTGATGGCCGACGACAACCATTGACTGGCTGTCAACATCCCATTCGAGATATTCGACCTCGCCCGCGCCAAAGCGACGAATAAAATCGTGGGCGGCCTTTAATGCGGCAGATCGAGTGCGGAAGTTCGACTCATCCTGCATTGTGTAGGCGCGATCCGCTGCTGGGCAGACACCGCCGTACTTTCCATCGACTCCGTGGAAAGTTGCATCCGGCCACTCGTAAAAATCACCGTACTTGCGATGTATAACGCAAACCGCGCAAGGTTCGTCGCCAGCGTCAATGGTGATTGACCAGCGGTCATCACGGACTTCGCAGGTGCTATTTATGAGGTTCAGACGACGGGTCAGCGCGGCATCGAGTGCGCGCAAACCGGGACCGGATGCCCACTCGTAGTCCTCGTAGAACGTACCATCGCGAATTTTCGCAACGACTTCTTTGAGTGAGGTTTCTTCATCCATCAGTCTTTCCTTCAACTTCAAATCTCAGGATGCCGGTGGACGCGGGGCGGGGCAAAACACGCCCACCGGCAACCTGAGACCCGGTGGCCGAAGCCACCGGATACTCGTACTTAGGCAGTGAGCGACTTGACCGCCCACATGACTGCCTCCTCGGTCTTAGTTCGCGCGATTGCCGTTTCGCGAGTCGCACCGACTTCAGCGATCTTTGTAAGCAATGCTGCGCCGAGATCCTTGATTTCGACCATCAACTGCTTCTCGCGATCGGTCAGCACTCGATACTGATGTCGCACGGCGTTGTTGGCGATGCGATCATTGGATGCGCTGTCAACGGTATTCATTGTCGATTTCCTTTCCTATTGTCTCAGGAGAGGAGTGAGCGGGCAGCCGAGTGCGTTACTCTCTGCTGCCGGTTCTCGGTGATACCACTCACCGTCACTCCTCACCGGAAACCCGGTGGCCGAAGCCACCGGATCTGCGGGATCAGTCGTCGTCCGCAGGCGGCATATAGCCCGGCAGGGTGGTAGCGCCTTCCGGCAGTTCGGAGACGAACACAGTCTGCGTGTCGATCACGACAAACCGCCGCTCGCTGTACGGTTCGATGAACGTCCGATCCAACTTGTTGCTCCAGTACGACCTTGTCGGCTCGCTGTGATGATACTCGCTCTCAACAATCGCCATGGCAGGGCAGTTGCCGGTCTTCACGGTGACAGTCATCATCATCATCATTTGTCTCCTCGTCAGTGTTTAGCCGGTCACCTAATCGCTCGGTGACCGGGTAACCGGAAATCAGAAATCGTCTTCGTTGCCGACCGCGTCCTGCGTCGGGTCAGAATCAAAGTCATAGTCGGCCGAGAAATCGACCGTCAGACCTTCCTTCTTGCGGCTGATGTAGAATACCGTCCGCTTGATGCCGTCCTCGGCACCCGCCAGCGCGGCGAACTTCGCCTCGACGCCGAGTTCCTGCGCGATCGCCTTCAGGAATTCGACACGCGCCTTGCGTTCCTCGGGGTCGTCGGTGCCGCCGGTCCACGCCGACACGAACGCCTTCAGTTCATCGGCGTCCCTCGGCAGCGCGGTCGCCAGCTTCGCGGCTGCGGCGGGAGCCGGAGCCTCGGTCTTCGGTTCCTCGGTCGTCGCGGCGGCCGGTTCATCCTTCGCCTTCCGCGTCCGCGTGCCGGTGGCCGGTTTCGCGTCGGCCAACTTTTCCATGGCGGCCTGCTGGCCGGCGACGACACGCTCCAGCAGCGCGCTGTTCGCCTGGACGGCTGCCGTCAGATCCGCAAGTGCGGCTTCGATGCTCATCTTCGATATTCCCTTCATTGTTGAGACAGCGCCAACCCGGCGAGTCGGAGGCTATATAGACACAACATAGGTGCCGCATCAACCTCTTGTTGATTTTTCCTTTGGGGCCCGCTACCAAGGCCACTGTAACTGTTCTGGAGCATTGCCCCGCCATGTCGGATTGGAAGTCCTTCCCGCTCTACGGTCGCCTGGTCGAGTGCCTGCCGGCCTACGTCACCGAAACCCGCGATCTCAACGTCAAGAAGCTGCATCAGGCGCTCCAGATGAGCCACGAAGGCGTCTACAAGTGGCTGCGATCCGGCCGCCTGACGCCCGAGAACGCCGAAGCGATCGTCGAACTGGCGACATCGGATCAGGCCAACCGGGCGGCACTCAAGGCCGCCGGCCGCAGACCGCCCAAATTCGAAGACTTCACGCTCTTCTTCCGTCGCCGCGCCGCCTGATTTCCTCCACGCCGGGGGAAAGGCGATCTATGAGTCTTGATTTCGACAGGGATATTGCGCCCTTTGTGAACGCCGGCTGGGCGCTTCACTATCTGCACGCCCGCCAGAAACGACCCATCGGTAGCGAGTGGTCGACGGCTCCCCGTCCGACCGTGGAATCGATGCGGCGCGGCTTTTCGGCGGCTAACAATCTCGGCGTGCGACTCGGCGAGCCGTCATTCACGCCGCTCGGCTACCTCCACGCTTTCGACATCGACATTCGTGTGCCCGAACTCGCCGATGAAGCGTGGGCCGCGTTCGCCGATCTGGGAATCGACCCCGAGTCGCTGCCTTGCGTGCAATCCGGCTCCGGGGGCGAGTCGCGACATCTGTATTTTTTCACCGATCGCGCTTTTTCCGGCAAAACTCTCGCCACATCCGAGGGTAAGCACCGCGACTCGGCAGGAAAGTGGCATTACGACTGGGAAATCGTGCTCTACGGCACCGGGATGCAGGTCGTCATGCCGCCCAGCATCCATCCCGACTCGGGCAAACCATACCGCTGGGAGCGACCTCTCGACATCGACGGCTTCGACCAGCCGATAATTCCCGCGACCCTCATCGAGTCGCTGGGTGCCGTGGACAGTTCTGCCTGCGAGTTCGAGTCACGTCCTCCGCTCGACTTCAAGCCGGGTCAACTCGAACGCGATCTCGCGGCGCTGCCTGTCGAACGGGTCGATGATTACTTCGATTGGGTGATGCTGGGGCAGGCACTCCATCACCAGTTCGGCGCCAGCGAAGAAGGTTTCCAGACGTGGGTTGAGCAGTCGAAGCGCTCAGCAAAGTTTGCGGACACGTCAATTCGTGAAATGAAGCGGAAGTGGCGCGGTTTCGGGCGTCACCGCAGCAAACCGGTCACCATGGCGACGGTGCGTCTCTGGGCGCAGGAAGCCCGTGCCGCATCGCTGGTCGACGAATTCGATGACCTGTGTGACAGCGATTTCGACGAGTTGGTCGACGCGCCTGCGATTTCCAAGGCTGAACTCGACGATTTCGACTCGGCTGCGGGGAAACCAGAACCGCTGCCGTGGCAGTCGCTGCTGGCGATGACCAAGGAAGGCGACGGGATTGCCTCAAATCTGCACAATGTCGAGTTGATCATCTGTAACGACGTTCGCCTGTGCGGCCTGATCCAGTTGAACGAGTTCACGCAGGAGACGGTCCAGCGCACACCGCCCGGCGTGAAGGCCAAGAGGCGGGCGACCCAGCCGAAGGACGTGCGCCAGCTCACCGGCCGGGTCTGGGATGTGAAGGACACCCTGAACGGAGACCTCTGGTCCGATGACCGCGACTTTGCGATCCGTTCAATCATCGAAGCTCCAACGACGCAAGGCGGCTACGCGCTGAAGGTGACCGATCGCGACCTGAAGGCCGCTGTGGTACTCGCTGCCAACCGCAACGCCTTCCATCCCGTCCGCGAATATCTGTCCGGACTGACCTGGGACGGCACGTCGCGCGTTGAGCGGCTGTGGATTGATTACGTCGGCGCCGAAGACGACATCTATCACCGCACCGTGGCGCGGCTGATGATGGTCGCCGCAGTCACGCGCATCTTTGAGCCGGGCCACAAGTTTGACTTTGCGACCATCCTCGAAGGGCTTCAGGGTAAGCGGAAATCGACGCTCATCCAGATACTCGGTCGCAACTGGTTCGGCGAACTCGACGGCGAGTTTTCAGACCAGAAGACAATGATCGAACTGATGCAGGGCAAGTGGCTGATGGAAATCCCGGAATTGACCGGCTTCAGCCGCGCCGACGTGCGCGCGATCAAGGCGTTCATCAGTCGTCAAAAGGATCGCGCCCGGCTTGCGTATGCCCGTCGTGCCGGAGAATTCCCCCGCCAGTGCATCTTCATCGGTTCGACGAACGACCGCGAGTACCTGAAAGATGATTCTGGCGGGCGCCGGTTCTGGCCGGTCGCCTGTTGTCTCGACGGCGAGATCGACACCGACCTGCTGGAGCAGAACGTCGACCAGTTGTGGGCCGAGGCGGTCGTGATCTACCGCGAAATGCGCGCCGCGAAGCCCCGTGGCACCCTACCGCTTTATCTGGTGGACCGCGAAGCCCGTGACATTGCCGCACGGCTCCAGGAATCGCGGCGTGTTGAGAACCCGGATGACGTGCTGGCTGGTCGCATCGCGGCGTGGCTGGAGTCGCCGATCAACAACGGCAGCATCGATGAGGACTTCACCTCGACCGGGAAACCGCGCTATCGCACCGAAACCTGCACTGCGGAAATCTGGGTTGAATGCCTCGGCAAAGACCTGTCCGCGTTCAAGTTCCAGGAACAAGGGTCTGTCAATCGCGCGATGTCGAAGGTGGCCGGCTGGGCGCCGGCCGGGTCGAAGCGTTTCGACCGATACGGCAAGCAGCGCATGTTCGCCAAGGGCGGCATGGAAGGCGTGATCGCTCGGTCGGCGCTCGGTGACCTCTGACAAGTCGCTACCACTTCGTTCCGAATGGGACGATCTCGCCTGGCAGCAGGCGAAGGCCAACAAGCGCGATACGTATATCGGCGACGAGTGCAATTTCGGCCATGGCAACTCGAACGGCGCTCGTCGCTATACCAAGGGCCGCGGCTGCAAGATCTGCGCGGATGCTCGACGGGCGCGCAAGGCGAACCGTGGTGGCGTAGTAGCGCCGCGGACAGGTCGTAGCCGCACCATTGAATACCGGATGTGGCAGGCCGCCCGCGCCCGAGCTGAGGCCAAGGGGTTGGCTTTCACGATCAGCATCGACGACATCGTCATCCCGCCGGTCTGCCCGGTGTTTGGGACACCGATGACCAGTCCGTCGCTTGACCGCTTCGACAATAGCTTAGGCTACACGCCAGAAAACATCCGCGTGATTTCCCGCCGGGCGAATACCATCAAATCGGATGCCTCACTCCCTGAGATTTTGGCGATCGCGCGTTACATGTCCGAAGACGAGTTCGACGCACTTCTAAGATAATTTTTCGGTCATCGAATTCCCGGTTCGCGGCAGCATTTCGCGATTTACCCTGCTCGTTCCACCACCTCGTTCCAACCTCGTTCCACCCAAAAATGACACAAAACCAACGGTTTGCGGGTCGTCTGGAACGGTGGAACGAGAAATCGCGGTTTTTCCCAACACTATCCTTCCAGCCCCTAATTCTACGTCCAGTGTGTCTGCCTATATGGCTCTAATACTGGAATCCGTATTTTTCTGTATTCAATCTGCATAGAAAAAGGTCGTTCCACCGTTCCAGCGTTCCACCTGATGCAAAAACTGTTGTATTTCAAGCATTTGCAGTCTCTTTGCTCCGGAACGAGGTTTCCGGTAGGTCGTTCCACCGTTCCAATTTTCCCAGGGCGTCCCAGAAGCCCGTTTGATCCGGGGGCAGGTTTGAACAAGGTGGTTTTTGGTGGCTCAGCGCTTCGCGCCACCCAGCACCCCGGCAGGAGGGACCCGTAGCCAGCCTAACCGATTGAAATGTAAGGATAATTCCGGCATCCGCGCTCAATAGCGCGTTGACACAAAACCTTAGGCTAAGATAAAGCCGGCAATTTTCCCAGGGCGTCCCAGGGCGTCCCAGCACGTCCCGCTAAGACATTGCCGGCCAGCTCGCGCTAAGAAAATGCTTGACGATATTCTTAGGGGTGCTAGGTATTCACTTAGGAATTGAGTCCTAAGGAGTGATTCGAAATGACAAGCGAATATGTAATCTGGGGCAAGGCGCCCGGCGCCGAATTCGAAACGCTGCTAGTCAGCGAGCACGCCGGCCTAAAGGACCAGGGCCACGCCGAACGGACGGCGCAAAAACTCGCTCGCGAGTACGGTTGCACGGCTATGCGTATCCAGCGACTCGAGCCGGTAGGCGATGGCAGCGAACTGGCCGGCATGTTCCGCAACGCGGTCAATCGGTAAAAGGAGTTCGAGCGATGACAAATTGGAAAGAGCAGCTTGATGGCACGCTAACGGCCAAGATTGGCCGCTATGTTGTCAATATCCACAATCCGCAACCATGGTCTTTCTGGCGCGGCGATAATAGGGACGCGCCCTGCCACGTCGGACCAGGGGAACGGCGAACTATATCATTCCACGCTAACCGGAATGACGGAATGAGCAGCAGCGCTTTCACGCTAGCCGGCGCAAAGGCGCGTGCTGAATGGGCAATCCAAAACGGCCACGTTGTCGGATACGACATTCCGGACGACCTGCAGCCAGCGGAGGAACTGGAGCAGCATCGTATCTGGGACGCAACCGTGGCGCACGTAAATGCCACCTATGGGGAAGCCTAATGCCCCGCTCCACCATTCATTGAAAGGAAACCCATTAGCATGGCCTACGTATTGCGCACCTGCGCCGTCGATCTCATCTCTTACAACGGCTTTCAGTGGCCGGAATCCGGTTACGTAGAGGCTCCGGATTGGAACCCTGCCCCCGAATGCGGCAACGGGCTTCACGGCTTCCTATGGGGCGAAGGTAACGGCGGACTCGCCGATTGGTCGCATGATGCCAAATGGCTGGTTGTAAAAGTTATCGGCGATTACGTCGATCTAGGCGGAAAGGTTAAATTTCGGGCCGGCGAAGTCGTATATTGCGGTGACCGGATTGGCGCCACCGCTAAGATTGTCGAATTGGGCGCGAAGGGGGCCGTTATCGGTGGCACCGCGACCGCTGGG